>Ga0209748_1000029_pt1 | contig 136863 bp, 116 predicted proteins | sample BarGraIncu00421A_FD_185490 | JGI IMG/M metagenome (GOLD analysis project Ga0209748, IMG submission 185490) | Arctic peat soil microbial communities from Barrow, Alaska - Barrow Graham LP Incubations 004-21A (SPAdes) (version 2) | ecosystem: Environmental > Terrestrial > Soil > Wetlands > Peat... | reverse complement strand
GGTCGCTCCGTAAAAATGATGCCGTGATTCAGTGGCTGAGACAGGGCCAGGCTTTGGTTTAAGGGGTTCCGGCTGATTCGATTCCAGGTGCTTCTTAGAAAAAATGATTTCACCGGTTAGTGGATCCAGCTTACCCACACACTTCCGATCACAGATACACATCTGTTTTTCTTTGTTCCAATGGCCGGTGGATTCATAAACATAAGTAGTCCCATTTTTCTTGTTCTTCAGATAAACATAGGTCATAATAGCCCTCCAATCCTTGATATAAAAGTCCGGGAATGCAGGTAACAACTATTTAATAATTGCATACAGCATAATATAATGTTCACAATTAAATGTCACTGAGTTTATGTTTTGTTTAAGATATGAAGGCTTCTGCAATTTTTTCAGGCTTAAATTCATTGCAAGGCAATGCTGTTTTTGGATAATTCTTAATGTTATTAATTGCATTAACTATACTTTCTGCTTCATTGTTACATATAATATATCGATTAAATGATTCTAAGTACTCCCTTATTTCATTCATATTATCTCCATCAAGCAAAATTAATATAGGCTTGTTTGTTGCTGCATAGTGATACACTTTACCCGGTATTTGTGTGCCACCTCTATTTAACATACAAACTAGTAAATCCGCTTCTCTTTCAAACCTACTAATATCACCCCTTGGATAAACTTTAATGTTATCTGTTTCTTCTAACACGATGTCTGAATTCCCAACAATGTTTACAATTATACTGTCTTTCATGAGCTTTCCGGCTTTGTACAGCGGAAAAATATTTCTTACCCTGTTAGTATACGCACCAAAATAACCTATTGTAAACTTCATATTTTGAGTTTCATCATATAATTTTTCTTGAATATACGGAGTTGGCAAGAAAATCATCTTTTGTGCTAATTTTGGAAATGCCTTTTTTTGTTTTTTCAAAGTAAAAGGTGAAACATAAATAATCTTGTCGGCTGATTTTAAAAGATCATTTTCTACTTTCTTGATAACCCATTGAGGATAAATTGATTTATTGGTTATATCCAATGCCATCGGATCACCCCAATATTGAATCCACTTTTTATACTTCAAACCTTGTTCAAATAATTGTTTCGCTGCTATATGAGCAGTTTTGGGATCTGAGGATGATATCACAACATCGTAATATTTAGTTTTTAAAAGGTTAATATCAACTCTTTTGGCCATCGAATATGTGTAATCGTATAATGAAAACTTGTGATATGTTTTTCTAAGAATATTTTCTATGCCTATTTTCACATTCTTGCTTTTATCTTTTTTTGAAGTTATAGAATCGTATCTAGTATTTTCTTTTGTCCTGATTATCCTTACATTCTCAAGGAAATCATAACATTTTCCTATAACATGGCACTCACTAATTGGAATCGTAAGAAAATCGACATGATGTCCCAAAGTTAACAAGCCTTTGGTTAGTGCTAAAGTCCTAATCATTGATGAACTTAGTCCTTCCACTGGGGATAGTTTTATTATTAGTATATTCATATTATTCACCTACCTACCTACCTATTTACTTAATTAATAAATAAAAACCAGCTACAAAAATTAAAACACCTGTAACGCCTACAAAGTAATTAATCCTTTGACCTTTTTCTGTTTCAAAAAACTCTCTAAACATAAGAATTACCATAAATGGATATAACATTATAAAATGTCTGAAAGTAAATGTTGTTATAACGATACCTACTAATGTAGTTGCAAAAGAAATAAAAATTTTATCAACTCTTTTTATGTTTTTGAATAAATATGGTAACATATAAATTTGGCCTATTACACCAAAACCAATTATTACTTGAAAAAATACCGTAACATTTTCAAAAATTCCACCAATTTTTAGTATAGTAATCGGAATCGGTGAAATAAGACCATATCCTAATCTCGCTAAAATTCCGAATGGAAATAAAGACATTGAAAAAACAATATTTGATAAGCCATCACTTAGTTCCATTTTATGAATAAAATATTTCTCATTGAACACTAAAATCAAGTCCCATATATTATAATAATTTATTAAAATGAATGCTAGAAAAACTAAAAAAATGAAAAGAATGGAATTTTTTTTTGAAAGAATATTGTCCTTCAACACCACACAAGTTAATATAATTGCGATAAGGAAAACCATACTTTCATTTCTTAACCAATATGAAATATATCCGAGTATTAGCGTTAATGCTATTGCTTTAATTAAACTGAAACCACCTTTTGACTTTGCATCAAAATAATTATCCCAAACAAATAAAACAGAAAAGAGTATGAGGCTAATTAACGTATCTCTAAATACATGTATACTAATATACTGTGAATTTGGAAATAACGCTATCACATATAACACAATTAAATTCTGTTTTGATGTAAACTGGTATTTCCTTTCAAAATACCTAAACACTAATATACTTAGAGCTAATAAAAAATATATGTTCAGTACCCTAAAGGCAATTGTATGATACTCACCAAACACATTTGACAATCGCATAACCCATGATAATATCCATATAAACCCTATTGAATTACTGTATGTAAATTGTGGATCTAAAATAATTTGTTCTGGCATCATGTAATGGTTCGCAATTACGTATTTTGAATAATGCTCAAAAGCTAAATCATCTGATCCTCCGCCAAAATATGGGATACCAAATTGATACATATATCCATAGTAGGCAGTCAAAATTAATATAACTGATATGATAAATATTAACGAAAGACAATAGAATAATTTATCGTTACCTTTTGGGACTAAGGAAACTACTAAAAATACTCCTATGAGGCCTACAGCAACTATGCTTGTCGTTTTAAATACAAGGCTTAATATTAATAAAACTGATATATTTATAAATAAAAACTGTTTCATCTTAAACCCCCTTTTCGTAATTTCTTAAACACTTTCTGAACTAAACAATCTGCAGCTTTTATATTGCCTATGTAAATCCCATATTCATACCTTTCACTTATCATATCCATTATTCATTTTTTCAATATTATGATATATTTCAATATATGTTTGAATTATATTATCCCAATCAAACTTATTACATAATTTTATACATTTATTTGATTGATTATCATAACTGTTTATTATATCAACTACCTTATTCGCTATATCATCAGCATCAAAACAATCCACACTATAACCAACTTCACCTTCTTCAAATTGACCATCAAAACCTTGCCCTCTTGTGTAAACGACTGGTAAACCCTGACTCATTGCCTCAGCATACACTAAGCCAAATGTTTCAGTTATAGATGGCATAATAAAAATATCATTATCTCGATATATCTGAATAAGTTCTTCCTTTGTTACTGGCTGAATATAGTTTATAAATGGCAAATCTTTTATTTGATCAAATATAAACTTATCCACAATCTTTCCAATTATTGTAAATATAATCTCATAGCCTTTATTCCTCAGAGTTTCGACCGCTTTTACTGTCATACCTATATTTTTACGCTTGCTTATTCCTCCCACATAAATTAACTTCAAAGCTTTATTATTTTCTAAATATTTCGTACAACCTTTATTTGTAAGCCAAAAATGATCTATTCCATTTGAAATAATTTCTGATTTGGCTAACAACTCTTTTCTTAATTTTCGAGGAATATACTTCTGGTTTAAAAAATCTTTATATGGTTCAGACAAGAAAATTATCTTATCAGCCTCTTGTAAAATTTTCAATCCCAGTCGTCTTAAATGAACCATATATTTGAAAAATATATTCAAGTCAGTATCCCTCACGGCAACAACATACGGCACTCCGAATTTTTCTTTTATTTTCATTGCTATAAAACCATTTGAAAATAGGGAGTGTGCGTGGAGGCAGTCAAAATCTTCAAGATTTATACATTGTTTAATATCTCTTAAAATCTTATAATGCTTAATATGAAAAATATACCTGTCAAATTTACCATAACATTCAGATATTTGAACATCATCTTCAATACCATATTGACATTCTTCTCTTGGTACATAATTCATTGTTAATGGAACATAAGTTTCCGATTCAATTCCCTGCTTGTGTAACGCACTTTGGAGTTGTTTATGAACTGATGAACTAAAATAATAGGAATTAATATTTAGTATCTTCATAACCTAATCTCTACTATACAAATCTCTTGTATAGACCTTATCTTTAACATCTTTTATATCCTCAACCATTCTATTTGCAACAATAATATCCGATATCTTTTTAAACTCATTGAAGTTTTTTATGACTCTTGAATTATAGTACTTATCTTCATGTAGTGCAGGCTCGAACACTACAACTTCAATACCCTTAGCTTTAATTCTCTTCATGACGCCTTGAATAGCAGATTGTCGAAAGTTATCCGAATCCATTTTCATGGTGAGTCTATAAATGCCCACAATCTTGGGCTTTCTCTTAATAATCATATCCGCAATATGGTCTTTTCGTGTTCTATTTGCTTCAACTATGGCAGACATAATATTCTGTGGTACGTCTGCATAGTTCGCAAGAAGCTGCTTGGTATCCTTTGGCAAACAATATCCCCCGTAACCAAACGAGGGGTTATTATAGTATGTTCCTATTCTGGGGTCTAGACTTACCCCCTCAATGATATGTTGAGTATTCAAAACTCTGACTTCAGCGTACGAATCTAATTCATTAAAATAGGCGACTCTTAATGCAAGGTACGTGTTAGCAAAGAGTTTGATAGCCTCCGCTTCTGTTGAATTGGTAAATAGGATTGGGATATCCTTCTTGATAGCTCCCGCTGCTAATAAATCTGCAAAGATCTTTGCCCTTTCAGACTGCTCTCCGACAACAATTCTCGATGGGTAAAGATTGTCATAAAGTGCTTTACCTTCTCTTAAAAATTCTGGGGAGAAGATAATGTTTTCTGTTGCAAATTTTTCTTTAACTTTCTCTGTGTAACCTACGGGAACTGTAGACTTAATTACCATTATTGCATGTGGATTAATTGATATTACATTATCTATAACTGATTCTACTGTATTCGTGTCAAAACAGTTTTTTTCAGGATCATAATTCGTTGGTGTTGATATAATGACGTATTCAGCATCCTTAAATGCAACGTATTTATTATCTGTTGCTTTTAGTGCTAAGTCTTTTGAGGTTAAATACTTCTCGATTTCAGTATCAATAATTGGCGATTTTTTATTATTAATCATATCAACTTTATCTTGATTTATATCCATAGCAATGACTTCATTGTGTTGCGCTAAAAGAACAGCGTTAGATAACCCTACATAACCTGTTCCAGCTATTGTAATTTTCATATCAATTACCTCTCTTATATTATCTTGTACTCTCTGCTTTTTCCCAGAAAAATTTGGCTTTTCCAGTAAATATTCTATATACACCAACCCATTGAGCAATAATAGTAACTGTGTAGTAGTAAATTAATGTAAAATACTTGTTCTTGGACTTTGTAATTGTCTTAACCAACGCTAATAAATAAAATATTACTTGTTCTACAAAGGTCAATATGAAAACCATTTGTATTTGAATATGTTTAAGATCCTAATATCCGGTAAGATTGTTGGCAGGGAAATCTGGTTGGTGGAATCCGCCGAGCATGCCAGTACCTTGATGCAAAAAACCCGTTTATCCGAAAAACATACCGGACAGACACCATTAGTGCTTCCTTCAGACAATGGCAGTCCCATGAAAGGCGCAACCCTTTTGGAAACATTGTATCAACTGGAAATTACCGGTTCCAGAAACCGAACCCTTGTCAGTAATGATAATGCCTATGCCGAATCGATTTTCAGAACCTGCAAATATTGCCCGAATTACCCCTACAAAGGGTTTTTGGACATCAGCGAAGCCAGACAATGGGTATTGAAATTCGTCCACGGGTACAATCATGAACAACATCACAGTGATCTTAATTTCCTTACCCCCAATCAACGACACACCGGCATGGATACCGTAATTTTTGAAAATCGGCAACGTGTTTATGAACAAGCAAAGGAAAAAAATCCGAATCGTTGGACACGACAGTGCCGGAAATGGGAACTTGATGTCAAAGTTTTTCTTAATCCTGTAAAAACAGAAGAGCAAGATTTAATGGATATTTCGATCGCATGAGTTTGCAACATGTATCGTAAAAAAAATTGGAAATGATGACAACTATCTTGGCAAACACCGACTTCGATGATATGTCAGATACTCATTTATTAAAACATAGAGCCCATAAAACCTGGCAGGTGTTGTCCTTCAGCGCCCTGTCTAATTAGTGAATAGCGTTGAAACATCCTGCTTTATAGCGCACTCTGCTACCAGAATTGCAAAAAACCTAGCTCTTCAGATTACTCTCTGACCACAATTATTGATTGGTAGAACTTGTCATAAAAACTTTTACTTCTCCTAAGAACTCTGGTGAATATGATATTCCTGTATTGAATTCATTTTTAAAGATTCTATACAGGTCACTATGGCTTGAGATTTAATTAAGATTCTGTTGATCCTTACTTTACGCCTAAATTCATCATCTTTACTTCTCTACCTTTGATAGCTTTTAAATCAAGATTTTCCTTCCACAGGTGGTAAGCTCTAGCTCAGTACTGCCTCTGAAAACAGAATAAAATGACTCAAACATTACAAAATTCTCTTTTACTTTTGGAGTTGGTAAATAATTATTTTTTTAAGAGCCATCATTAACCCTATACAACAATTGATTCAATCTGTTGACTCACTTGTTACAAATTATATGCTTCTAGTACATCTGCTATTCTCTTACATGCAAATCCATCACCATAAGGATTGCTTGCATGGCTCATTTTTTCATACTCATTTTCATCCTCTAATAATAATTTAAAAGTATTATAAATAACCTCTTCTTCAGTTCCCACTAATTCTAGTGTTCCAGCTTCTATTCCTTCAGGTCGCTCTGTTGTATCACGCATAACAAGTACCGGCTTTCCCAAACTCGGAGCTTCTTCCTGTATACCACCGCTATCAGTCAGGATCAAAAACGACTTTGCCAGGAAATTATGAAAATCAAGTACATCTAAAGGCTCTATAATTCTGATTCTCTCGCAATCACCAAGTATTCCTTTTGCAGCGTCTCTTACCACTGGATTCATATGTATCGGATATATTACCTTAATATCTGGCGTTTCATCCACTATTCTTTTTATTGCCCTAAACATATTATGAAGAGGTTCCCCAAGGTTTTCTCTCCTGTGAGCGGTTAGCATGATAAGTCTGCTATCAGATGCCCATATAAGCTGCTCATGGTTATAATCATCTCTAACAGTAGTTTTTAGCGCATCAATTGCGGTATTACCAGTTACATAAATTGTTTCTGAGTTTTTTCCTTCATTAACAAGATTTTGCTTTGATAATTTGGTAGGAGCAAAATTAAATTGTGCTACAATTCCTACAGCTTGACGGTTAAATTCTTCTGGGTATGGAGAATTGATATTATAAGTTCTAAGTCCTGCTTCTACATGTCCAACCGGTATCTGGAGATAAAAGCAAGCCAGTGCTGTTACAAATGTAGTTGATGTATCTCCATGCACTAGCACTACATCTGGTTTTACTTCCTCTAGTACTGCTTTTATTTTTTTAAGGATATTTATGGTTACATCAAATAATGTCTGCTTTGCTTGCATAATGGATAGATCATAATCTGGAACCACATCAAACGCAACCAATACTTGATCTAACATTTCTCTATGTTGACCTGTAACACAAACAATTGTATTTAATTTCTCCCTGGTTTTTAGTTCTTTTACCAGAGGGCACATTTTAATTGCCTCTGGTCTTGTTCCAAATACTACCAAAACATTTTTCTTCAATTTTATTTACCCTCTTATTTTATAATTTATATGCACCATCAAAAGTACATATATTTCTAGTATCAAGAACCAATTTATCTTTTATTAACTCCATATTTTTTTTAATATGATCATGTGCCACCATAATAATAATAATTTCTATTTCATTAATAAAATCCTCAAAATTCATAAACTGATGATCTACAATTCTTTCTTTGATAAATGGATCAAATACTTTAACTCCGAAGGCCAAATGCTCATCCATTCGTTCTAATAGTTGTAATGTTGGGCTTTCTCTTATGTCATCAACGTTTTCTTTATAAGTTAATCCATACAACCCCACTTTTGAAATATCTTTAATGTCATGTTCTCTCATGATATCCCTGATTCTTCTCAAAACATGTGTTGGCATGGCATCATTTGTCTTTCTTGCCATTAATATCATATTGGTTAAATCAGGATAATCCCCTACTAAAAACCAGGGGTCTACTGAAATACAATGACCGCCCACTCCTGGACCCGGTTGTAAAATATTTACGCGTGGATGCATATTTGCAGTCTTAATGATTTCATAGACATCCATATTATCAGATCTGCAAATCTTGGCCAATTCATTAGCGAATGCAATATTAATATCTCGGTATGTATTTTCAATAACCTTTGACATTTCAGCTGTCCTAATATCCGTCACAACAATTTCTTCCTTGCAGAAATTCGAGTATAATTCTTTTACTCTCTCACCAATTACCATATCATCTGCTCCAATAGTCCTTGAATTGTGCTCAAGTTCATATATCATATTCCCTGGTATAATTCTTTCAGGGGCATGGACTAAATGAACATCTTGACCTATGACAAATCCTCTTTTTTCTACTTCTGGTCGTACAAATCTGTCGATAGAGCCTGGTGATATCGTTGATTCAATAATTAATACTGCACCTTTTTCACAAACACCTAGAATACTGTTTACTGCAGATTTTACATATTTAGGATCAAGTTTTTTACTTACTTTGATATAAGGCGTTGGGACTGAAATAATATATGTATCTGTCTTTTGATACTCTGTGGTAAATTCGATGTCATTAGAAAGAGCCTCTTCAAAGAGCTGCCCTAACCCCTGTTCCTCAAAAGTTAATTCACTCTTTTGTAGTGAATTAACTAATTTTTCATTGTAGTCTGTTCCCACTACCTTAATGCCACTTTTTGCAAACATTAAAGCTGTAGGCAAACCAATGTAGCCTAATCCAACTATATTAATCATTCTTTTACCCTCTTTTCTTAATCAAAATCAATAATTATCATATTGTCCTGTCCTTTCCTGTCCTTTAACCAAAGAATACCTGCTCTAACTTGTCAGTCAGCACTTGAACTCGGTGATTTTCATTTATAAATGCACGACCATTTTCCCCAAACTTCGCTCGCTGACTTTCTGGCATTTGATATACTTCTTCAATACGTTGTGCCAGCTCTTGTGAATTAAAAGGTTCAATAACATATCCTGCCCCAGAAGTTGCTACAGCATCATCCTTATACAAAAAACCATATATCGTGCAAGCACCAGAATACAGATATTCATTTACTTTATTTTTTGATACCCCATACTGATAGGTTTCTTCATGGTCTTCAATTGCTAAATGGGCCAGACAAATTTTACTGGCTTTAAGTAATGCAGGTATGCTTTCCTTACTTATTCGCGAACCGATATAAACATTATCAAGCTTATTTTCTTTGGCATAGGCTTCCATTCCGTCCTTCTCTTGACCACTTCCGACAAACAACATTTTAATTGGACAACCTTTTTCTTTTAGTAGCTTAGCTACCTCTAACATCATATAAACGCCTTCATATTTCATATAGTATCCAGTAAAAACACAGGTAAAAGAATCTTTCATGAAGGTTCTAATTTCTTCAGGCACCTGGCTTTTTTTTGTTTCTGCATCTCTATCAAATCGTTCACAGTCCATAGGCTGTCCTATAAGAAAAGTTTTTTTCTTGCTAAACCCTAGTTTATCACAGATATATCTATCTCCATATGCCATGGAATATATAATTCTATCAGCTTTTCGATATGCCCATTTTTCTAAAGTACCAAAGAATAAAACCAAGGGATGATATTTAGACTTATCACCGTTCAATACCCAGATAGTTGGCCATAAATCCCTGACCTCCACACTGAATCTTGCTTGATATTTTTTAGAAGCTTCATAAGCGGCTACCCATGCAAAAGGATGCACTGAGCATCCATTAATCACATCTGGTTTACCAAATTCTTTCACAATCATATCGCTATTTTTTATCACTGCTTTTTTAAAAGAAAGCATATTTCGCAATCTAGAAATTCCATCATTTTCTGCATATGGAGATGTTTTTAAATATACATAATGCATATTATCATTAATTTTAGAAATATAATATGCATTCTCTGATATATAAGTATGCGTAAAATGTGAAAAAGCGGAAGAAATAATTACCACATTGTGTCCGCGTTCAGATAATTCAATAGCAAAATCATACTGCCTTGAAATACCACCATATTTAGGTTCAGAGGAATAGTGATCAATAATCCAGATTGTCTTCATATCTCTATCCTTCTGTTTCTTTAATACTACTTAATAAATCATTAATTTGATAACTTTTCTTATATCCACTCATACCTTGCTCATACACCAAATTTCCGAAAACCTTATTGAAAATCCCGATTTCTCCAGAAATTACTCGAATCATTGGATTAAAAACCTTCACCAGCCTCATCTTTCCCCCATGAGCCTCAGCAATCATCCTAACCATTTCACTAGTCTTGACATACTCTCCATTTTGCGGGAAAAACAACCCTTCCTCACCATTCTCAATCATAAGCCTTATAAACTCGCAAAGATTATCAATATGCAGCATACTTCGCTGATTGTCAATATCAGGAAAAATCGGCAGTTTCTGTGCAACTTTCGCCAGCCTCGGATAATTTCCCTTCGACCCTTTACCATAAATCATCGGTGGTCTTAGAATAACAACTTTGAATTCATCGCTCCCAAAATCTCTAATCCCCTCTTCGGCCTGAAGCTTACTATTCCCATAGAAATTAGTTGGCTGAGGTATGGTATCTTTGGTAATGACTCTTTTCTTATTGAGTTGGCTGCTGTCACCATAAACAATAATGCTGCTCATAAAGATGAACTGCTTAACCCCGTCATTTTTCGCCTTTACAGCGGTTTCTATGGTTAAGTCTCGATTCACCTTGGAGTAAAGGGCTTTCGTTTCTTCCGTTGCTTTTTTAACATCGACGTGGGCGATCCCCGCCGCATGAAAGACAACATCATACCCTGAAAAGTCATTCTCTTTCCAGGCCCCGTCCTTCATATCAACAGTATCAACCAGGTACTGTCCCGGATAGTTTCCAACCCATTTCTCAAAACTGGAGCCAATATAGCTATTGGCTCCGGTGATTAATATTTTTTTCATCTTATGTTTGTCTCCAGAGCAACGGATTTTTCTTTCTTTTCGAGTGTCCCGGTACCACCTTCAACAACACCGTCTTTTTTAAAGACGCAGACACAGGTCCCAAAGAAGCACTTAGCATCCAACCCCAGGCTCATCGACCTGACGTAATCTCCATCCAGTTTCGCCTTCTCCTCAATGGGAAGTTCATCTCGGCCATTAATCTGCGCCCAACCGGTTAACCCAACGGGTACATCATTTACACCATATTGATCTCTTTCTTCAATGAGATCAAACTGATTCCATAGCGCCGGGCGCGGGCCGATGATGCTCATCTCACCTTTGAGGATATTAATAATCTGGGGCAGTTCATCCAAACTTGTTTTTCTTAGAAACTTTCCCGTTTTTGTAATGTATTGAAGTGGATTCTCCATTTGATGGGTGGGAACATCTTTGGGTGTATCCATTCGCATGGTGCGAAATTTCAATATGTTAAAATGGGTCTTATGAATCCCCACTCTTTTCTGTTTGAACAGCACTGGTCCTTCGGTGTCAATCTTGATTGCGATAATCAAAATCAAGAAGATGGGTGAAAGTATGATTAATCCACTAAAGGCTATACCAATATCAATAACTCGTTTAATTTTTAAGTAGCTGATGATTTGCACCTCCAATTGTTATTAGTTCGGGCGGGTAATAATTGTTCGGTTAAAATGCAAACGCCGTAGTAATGCGATAGGTTTAAGGCGATTAATAATCGCCCCTACGGGGTTTTTTGAAATGTTCCAAATTCTTTGGCACCTTTTTCTCATTCTGCCATATATACAGTATACCAGAAGAAAGGAGGTGACACAATGCCAGTTACTACTGAATTCCTTAGCAATAAGCTCCAGGTTCGTTCGAACTACGGTTTGGTGGATGGGAAGGAAACGATTAAGTCTAAGACTTATTCGAATCTGAAAGCATCCGCAATTGATGATGATATCTACGCTGTGGCTCAGGCTCTTGCAAGTATGCAGGAACCCACCATGGAAGAAGTCATTAAAATTGAAAGCTCCCTGTTGATTCCAGGCGTATAACCTGAACCAAATCTAAGAGAAAGGAGATAACCTTTATGCCAGAAATTAAAGCGACCATGGCGTTTCGCCGGGCGGATGGTAAAAACTCTACCATTACCGTAACAGATGCCAATGCCAGTTTGACTGCAGCCGCACTGAACACTGTGATGGATACCATCCTGACAAAAAATGTGTTTGCACCAGAAGCTTCAGATTTTACTGAAAAGGTGAGTGGTAAACTCATCAGCACCACAACCCAGGACTTTGCCATGATCACCGTTTAGACAATCCGCTATGAACCATATGAGGAACCAGTGTATACACTGGTTCCTTTTTTCAAACACATTTTACCATATCTTATTAAAACATTAAAGGAATAACGGTAATTTTTTAAGAAATATCCCATTTATTTTTAAAAATAAATGGGATATTATAGTTTAAAACGGTTGCAATTTTTTGGAAAGTGTTTATAATAGAGAATAGAACATACGTTCTAAACTATTTTTCGAGGAGGGTTGTTATGAACCAGAATGAGGTATTGTCTTTGGTACGGGGTGCTAAACAAAAGGATCCCTATTGTCAGATGGCGTTGATTGAAGGGTTTCGTCCTTTAATTCTCACCATGATTCGCCGTTATGTGTATGATCGGGATGCTGTGGAAGATTTCTTAAGTGAAGGGGCGGTGGTTGTGCTGAAGGCTATTGAAAATTATCAGGAAGATTTGGGCGTGCCTTTTCCCGGGTATTTGAAAAAGGAATTATTTTATTATTTTGTAAATATTGCAAAGGCCCATCAGAATCTTTCATCCCTGGATGCAACCCTTCCCAATGGGAATTCAACATTGATGGAAGTCCTGGCTGATGATGCCACGCATATTGAAGGGGATTTTGTGCATCAGGAAGATTTAAATGCGTTGTTCGAGTATTTACCGCTGCTGCGGGAGCGGCAGCGCTGGATTATCGAGGAACATTATTTCAGAAAGCAAAGTTTTATCGCCATTGGTGAGAGAATTGGGGTGAGTTCCAATAGTTTAGTCAAGTTGCATCGCCGGGCGATCCAGGATTTGCGGACGCATTTTGGGATGGGGTTGGTGAATTGAAACATTTGTTTCAATTCCCCGTAGGGGCGATTATTAATCGCCCGCAAACGTTGGTGTGAATGTATTACGTTGTGGGCGGCAATACGTTGAAGGCGATTAATAATCGCCCCTTGTATTATGCGATATTTTTATTGTGACCCGCCGGGGTTTTATGTTTTATACGGTCGGTACGGGTATGCAATACCATCCACGCTATGGCAATGCCCACACAGGCGCCGGACACGTCGATGAGGACGTCACGGAGCTCGCAGCTTCTTCCGGGGACAAAACGCTGATGGAATTCATCACTGATGGCATAGAGTATACCGATCCCAAGAGCTATGAGACTTTGGGTCTGTTTTTTTTGCATTTTTTGAAGGGTGACGGTTTTGGCGGTTTGATTGACTGCCAGCATGGTGAACAACCCAAGTATGGCAAAAATGCTCATATGGGCTGCTTTTCTGATTATAAAACTGGCATCCCGGGTAATGACGTGCTGTTCATACCGGGTGAGGTTATCAAAATTGGAAACAATACTGCTCACCACAAACTCTGTTATGCCACCGCTTAAACGGGCGGATTCCGGGGCTGGCTGGGCTGAAAAACAAAAGATGACGATCATCCAGAAAAAAACGATTGCCCAGAGAACGCTGCGTCTGGTTATTTTTCCCATAAGCTTTTTAAGCTCCTCTTTCTTTTTTTGGATTCTTCATATCGCTTGGGTTCGGAAATGTTAATCGCTTCGTCCACCAGCACCCGGCCCGGGTTTTCTTTGAGCATTTGGCTGACCTTTTTTTCTCCGACAAGGTCGATGGCTCTTTCCCGGGCAATGGCAAACTCTTCGTAACTTTTGGGTTTGTGGGCGTCGCTGGCAAGGAAATGAACCATGTTGTGGGTCAGGAGAATCTCTGCGCATGCCTGGGCTCTGGTTCCGTAAAACCCGGTGAGACTTAAAATATTCATCTGGGCCAGGGAACCCTTAGCAACCAGATTTCCCAGGACGTTGGGGTCTTTCTGAACAAAATCGTAGCGTTCGGGGTGGGCAATGATTGTCGTGTATCCCTTTAACTGAAGCTTGAAAAGAAAGGCCTCGAAATTGAAGAGATCCGGTAAATGGGACTTGGTTTCAATGAGAAAATAGCGGCTGCCGTTCATGGTTGTAAAATCGCCGTTTTCAATGAGCTTAAGGATTCCGACCCGATAACAAACCTCATTACCCAGAAAAAGAAAGAGGTCGATGCCCTGGTCCTTTACTGTTTTTTTCAGAGCTTTAAAGAGTGCTTTATTTTCTTTGACTCTGGATTGGTAATCCGTATTGGCAATGTAATGGGGGGTGAGAATAATTCCTCGGAAGCCCTGATCTCTGGCCGCCCGGATCATGTCCATACTTTCTTCAATGGTCCGGGCACCGTCATCAACCCCCGGTAGTATATGCGAGTGTAAATCAATCATCATTTATTTCCTTTCGGGACACGTTTTTATGCCTGGCGGTCAGGGGTATAATCCGGGACCATGCCTTGCAGGAGTCGGACCACATCATCGTCACTGCCGGTTTCTGCTGCCTGTCTCAGAGTTTTCAATTGGTCATCCATCCAGTTTTTTTCAAAGTGCCGAATTTCTTCGACAAAAATATCTTTGTGCTGGGTACTGTCGAAGGCTTTGAGGTTATAGGATAATTCTTCATAGAGCTTCTCTCCCGGGCGAAGCCCGGTGAAGACAATGGGTATTTCGGTATAGGGCACAAGTCCTGACAGCCTGATCATCTTTTCTGCCAATTCAACAATTTTCACCGGGTTGCCCATATCCAGAACAAAAATTTCTCCGCCTTTGGCTATACTTCCTGCCTGGAGCACCAACTGGGTGGCTTCGGGAATGGTCATAAAAAACCGGGTAATGTTTTTATCGGTAACGGTAACCGGTCCGCCATTGGCGATTTGTTCTTTAAATATGGGAATAACGCTGCCATTACTGCCGAGAACATTACCAAAACGCACGGCCACAAATTCGGTGTGGTTGCTTTCATTGTATGTTTGGATGAGCATTTCGCATACCCGCTTGGTGGTTCCCATAACATTGGTGGGCTTCACGGCTTTGTCGGTGGAAATCTGGACGAATTTTTCAACATGATGACGGACACAGGCATCCAACAGGTTTTTGGTTCCGAAGATATTGTTTTTGACGGCTTCCTTAGGGGTTTTCTCCATCAGCGGCACATGTTTATGGGCTGCTGCATGAAAAACAACCTGGGGTTTATAGGCTTCAAATAAATCCTGAATCCGTATTTCATCACGCATTGAGGCAATTTCCAAATCGATGGTGGTAACGACCTGAATCTGTGTTGCCAGTTTTCTGAGGAAGCGCTGAAGCTCCAGCTCAAGGAAATACAGGTCATTTTCATTGAAATCCACAATAATGATCTTTTTGGGATTGTAGTGGATAATCTGTCGGCAGAGTTCTGAACCAATGGAGCCGGCGCCCCCGGTGACCATAATCACTTTGTCTTTGATGAAGGCAGAAATCTGATCTTTATTAAGAACCACAACATCCCGATCAAGCAGATCTTCAATTTTCAAATCTCTTAATCTGCTGAGTTTCACATCATAATTAAGAATTTCACTGAAACTGGGAAGAATTTTTACCGCAACCCTGGTGGCTGTGGCCAGCTCTGCCACCTCTTTGATATCCTGATTGCTTGAGGCCGGGCAGGCAATAATAATAAGGGTTATCTGTTTGTCTTCAACCAACTGTTGAAGCTTACTTCTGCCCCCGAATATGGGAATACCATTCAGGCGCTTCCCCTGTTTACTGGGGTCATCATCCAGAAAGCCAATGATTTTATAGCGTTTGCGGCTGTCCATCAGTTCTTTCAGCATTTTAACCCCGGCTTCCCCGGCACCAAAAATCAGGGTCCGTTCCTCTCCGGGATTCTTTTCGGTATGCATTGAATGATTAAATCGTCGCAGCACCCGGTAAAACATCCGGATGCCGCCGATAAAAAGAACATCAATCATGGCGGTCAGGATGATGACTGACCCCGGGATTCTGATATTCACAGCAATGAACATGAAATTCGCCAGAACATTTGCAAACAGCACCGCCGCCATAATCTGGACAAGTTCCCGCATCCCGGCGAACTTCCATAGGGTGCGGTACATCCCGGTCATCATAAACACCACTATTTTAATAAAAATGGCCGCCACCAGAAAAATGCCAAGATTCCAAAAGACATTCGATGGCATGTCAAAATTGTATCGGAGCAGATAGGCAAAATAATAGGACAAAAAGAGTGCGGCAATGTCCATGACCACCAGAATGATCGTCGCTAATATCCAATCTTTTCTTTTATTGTTTGTATTCATAAATAGTCTCCATATTCCTTATTAGTAAATAAAGCCCCAGTTGGCGCATTGAATTATTATAGCGATCCACTCTATTTTAGTCAAGCGATTTGGCATCTTCGATAATTCTCTTCCCGCTTGTATTTGTTTTTTATTTCATTCTCAGTTCTTCCGCCAATTGGTTTAATTTCTTCAACCGATGATAAACCCCGGATTTTCCCACCGGTGGATCCAGCCGTTCTCCCAGCTCTTTAATGCTGGCATCCGGGTAGTTAAGCCGGACCTCGGCGATGTCGTACAGGTTTTTGGGAAGATTGTTCAGCCCCAGGGTGTCTTTGAGAAATAAAATGGCGGCAATCTGATCATAGGAAGCCACAATGGTTTTATTGAGGTTGGCGGTTTCACAGTTTACCTGGCGGTTAATATCATTACGCATTTCTTTGACGATCCGGATATTTTCCATTTCCAGCAGCCCGCGGTGGGCACCAATGACGTTTAGAAAATTAACCACACTTTCCCCTTCTTTGAGGTAAAGCACCCAGTGGGATTTCCGGTGAATGAGATTGGATTTAATTGCAAATTCGTCCAACAGTGCTTTAATGCTCTGGAGATAGGTGGATGGTTCAATTCCCTCTGGGGATGGGTCGTTCTGGCTGGCTTTGGATTGAACCTGGGTTTTCTTGCCCACCAATTCCAGGTGATAGGTTTTTTCGGGGTTTGACACGGACCCGCATCCTAAAAAGGCACCGCGAATATAGGCCTTGATCCGGGGCCCCTGCTTTTTGATATTTTCCGGGACCTGATTGGTGAAAAACGCTTTTCCCATGGCATTATAGGTCGAAATTTCAAGTTCCTGAAGGATTCTTTTGACCTGGACCGGATCTTCCACGGCCACTAAATAGGCGCGATGTTCTTTGAATTTCTTTGTTTTTTCGATTTTCAGTTTCGGTTTGATATGGTACAGGCCTTTGATGAGCTGATAACACCGGGTGGCCACTGCCGGGTTTTCGGTTTTCACCCCAAGGGTCATTTCGTCCGCCTCGTTCACTGCAATAACGGCAATGGCGCCGATGATGCCTGACAGCTCGGCCCGCTGGCATACCTTACTCCCAAAGGGAAGCTTTGAAATATCTTTCTTTAACAGGGCTGAAAATGTCATGGCTTCTCCTTTGGGTTATATTTGAATCAAAGTATTGTGGTGACCGACCTTCCCAGGCCATTGTTTATGGTTGTGTGCTGCAAGATCGGACAGGCTAACGCCTGTTCGCCTTGAGGCACACAACTTCATAAACAATTGTCCTGGGAAGGTCGGTCTATTTACTTTTTGGCTTTATGCAATGATACACATGGTGGGTCGAAAACCTTAACTTTCAGGCCTTGACGTTTGGTTGTGTGCTGCAAGATCGGACAGGCTGACGCCTGTTCGCCTTGAGGCACACAACTTCATAAACAATTGTCCTCGAAGGGGTGGTCTATTTACTTTTTGCTATTTCATATAAATTTCAAAAATGCGACGTGCTAACAGGTGGGCATCGTGGCGGACGGTGCCGTTTTCCATGCTGACAAAGTCATCCATGATGTACTCATACCCTTTTACCGGGGTTCCTAAGGGTACCACGGTGGCGTTGTATTTATTGTATTTCTCTTCGATGCTTTTTGGTAAGAATCCGTTATTAACAATCACATAATCAAAAAGATGACCTTCATCCTGGTCCAGGTGTTTTTCAATGGCGCGGATGTGGTCTGCCTGGGTGTACCCGGTGGTTTCTCCGGGCTCGGTCATAATATTGCCAATATAAAAACGTTTGGCACGGCTGTCAAAAATAGCCCGGGCCACATCGGCTACCAGCAAATTTGGAATGACACTGGTGTAAAGGCTTCCTGGCCCAAGTATAATAAGATCCGCATTGCAGATGGCCTCAATGGTTTCCGGCAGGGGCTTAATATCTTTTGGTTTTAAAAATATTTGAGAAATAGGGCTGTGTCTCTCTATGGCGGCTAAAGGGATTTTAGATTCGCCTTCAACAATGTCGTCATTTTCCAGAGAGGCCATGAGGATCATTTCACAAAGGGTTACCGGAAGGACTTCGCCTTGTATCTGAAGGACATCCGAGGTTCGGCGCACGGCATCGTAAAAATCCTGGCTGATGCCGTTCATGGCGGCGAGAAAGAGGTTGCCGAAGCTTTGGCCTTCCATACTGCCGGCTTTAAAACGGTAGTTGAAAAGATCCTGCATGACGTTTTCGTCATCGGCCAATGCCAGAATACAGGATCTGATGTCTCCGGGTGGGAGGATTCCCAGATCTTCTCTGAGCATGCCTGAGCCGCCACCGTCGTCGCCAACGGTGACAATGGCAGTGAGGTTTTCGGTATATTTTTTTAATCCCCGCAGGATCACCGAAAGCCCGGTGCCGCCGCCCAGGGCAACGACTCTGGGGTTTCTGACTTTTACGATATCTTTCAGTGTAAACTCTCTGATGTATTCTTTCATATCCATGGAGATCACATCCTTTATTTTTATTGGGTTTTTTGAAATCAGGTTTGTGTTGACGAACCTTCCCGGGCCATTATTTATGGTTGTGTGCTGCAAGATCGGACAGGCTATCGCCTGTTCGCCTTGAGGCACACAACTTCATAAATAATTGTCCCTGGAAGGTTCGTCTAGTTACTTTTTGGTGTCCCGGGTAAGTCGAAAACCTGAACTTCCAAGCCTATGAATTATCGTTGAATGCTGAAGGATCGGACAGGCTATCGCCTATTCGCCATGAGGCACATAACTTAATAAAATAATTGTCCTTGAAAAAGTTTGTTTGTCTGAGTTTTATTGGGTTTTATTGCTCAAGCCGATTTTTTGTGATGTCCCGATGTCTCAGTCTGGTTTCATAGCCTTTTTCTTTAAGCGCTTCTGCAAGTAGCCAGGCAAAGGTTACTGACCGATGCTGGCCGCCGGTGCAGCCAATGGCAATTTCCACGGTGTTTTTAGAAACATTGGTGAACTGGGGAATGACATACTCCAAAAGATCGAGGAGTTTATCATAAAATACTTTTGCCTTAGTTGATGACATGACATAATCACGAACGGCCTGGTCTTCTCCGGTTAGCTCTCTGAGCTCTTTTTTATAAAAAGGATTGGGCAGGAATCGGACATCAAAAACAAAGTCGGCACTGGAAGGACTGGCATGCTTAAACCCAAAGGAATAAATATTGACCCAAGGCTTTGTCTGATGCTCTTCTTTTTTTAGAAGCGCACGGAGCTTCCTTCTCAATTCTGCTACTTTGATGTTTGAGGTGTCAATCACCACATCAGCAATTTCTCTGAAATGATCCAGGGTCCTTCGTTCTTTTTGAATGGCTTCCAGTAAATTTCCGCTGCACTCGGCTAAGGGGTGGGCTCGTCGTGTTTCCTGATATCGGGCCACTAAAACCTCGTCCTCCGCATCTAAAAACAGGATTTCCACATCTTTTTCATGATCTTTGTATTCTTCCAGCGGGGATGTTTTCCCGTCTAAAAATATATCGCCGCGTATATCCGTGACCAACGCTATTTTATCGATACCTGAGGCGGATTGTTTGCAGAGATTAAGAAAGGTGACAATGAGCTGTTCAGGCAAATTGTCAATACAAAAAAAACCAAGATCTTCTAAAATTTGGATGGCCTGGGATTTCCCGGCTCCGGACATTCCTGTGATGATAATAGTTTTCATGGGGTCTCCTTTGGTGGCGTTATTTTAAATTGGTTTTTTGCTGATAAACCTTCCAAGGACAATTATTTATGAAGTTGTGTGCATCAAGGCGAACAGGCGATAGCCTGTACGATCTTGCAGCACACAACCATAAATAATGGCCTGGGAAGGTTCGTCTATTTAATCGGCTATATTTACAATTCGCTCCAGGGGTAATCCGGCGGCGGTGACGATTTCCGGTACATTTCGCATGTCTCCCACAGCTTCGATGCAATGGGCATCGCTGTTAATGACAAAATTGCCATTGTATTTCATGGCAATTTTAAGTTCTTCCACATTCAGATGGTCATGTCTGGGGTTGATTTCCAGTAGCACCCCGTATTTTGCGGCGGCTTTGGCCACAGCGTCAATGTCAATGGGCATTTTATCTCCTGGATGGGTAATGAGTTTAACGTCATAGCGCTCCATCATTTTAACATAGGATTGGGTGTTCATCCGGGTCACCCTTTTTCGGATAAAGGGCAGTACCTTGGCGGTGTAATTGGGAATGGCGAACCGAAGGAAGTCTGAAAAGCTTGCTGCCACATACCCGTAATGATAACCGACACTGATCCAGTCACAATATTTCAGTTCTTCGTCTTTGATGTCAATGTCCCCATTGGCTCCGGTCAAATTGGATTCAACGGAAAGATATACGTCAATGTCGTCATATTTTTGATTCAGGGCGTCAATTTCTCTGCGCATTTTTGCAAAGCTTTTTTTCCGCACCCCGAATAATGGATGGCTCCGGCCATGGTCGGAAATCGTAATGGCCTTAAGGCCAATCTTCCGGCCCTGGTCCACCATTTCTGCAATGGTGTTTTTGCCATGGCTATAGGTGCTGTGCGTATGCATATCATGTGTTATTTTCATGTTGTTCCTTTATCCTGATCAGGGCTCACCGATGACAATCACTTCGGTCTTCAGATCAACCCCGAATTTCTCCTTGACCCCTGCCTGAATGGTCGAGATGAGCCCTAATATATCGGCGGCGGTGGCATCTCCTTTGTTAATGACAAAACCGCTGTGTTTTTCCGACACCTGGGCTCCGCCAATGGAGTAGCCTCTGAAGCCTGCATCCTGAACCAGTTTTCCGGCATAATAACCTTCGGGACGACGGAAGGTGCTTCCGGCGCTGGGGTATTCTAACGGCTGTTTATCCTGTCTTCTTGTGTTAAAGTCCAGCATTTTATCTTTAATTTCATGATAGTCGCCCTTGCTTAATGCCAGGTTAATGCCTACCAGAACCCAGTTATACTTCTGCAGCACACTTTTTCGATAGCCGAAGTCACAGGCCTCCACAGGAATGGTATTAATATTGCCATTTTCGGTGATTACCTCAATGCTTTCAATGATGTTTTTCATTTCCCCGTCAAAGGCTCCGGCATTCATGGTTACAGCACCTCCCAGGGATCCTGGAATGCCTGATGCAAACTCCAATCCGGTAAGTTCTTCTTCCAATGCAATATCGGCCAGGTCTTTTAAACTAATTCCCGGTTCCGCCATCAGTGTTTCACCCTGAACCGTTACCTGTTTCAGGCCTTTGGTTTGAAGGATGATCCCGCGGACGCCGCCGTCCTGTACCAGAAGGTTGCTGCCGTTTCCGATAACATACAATGGAATGGCGGATTCCCGACAGATTGCCAGTGCCTCTCCCACTTCCTGCTTTGTCTGGGGCATCAGTAAAATGTCCACAGGACCTCCGACTTTAAAGGATGTGTGATTTTTCATAGGCTCGTTAAGCCTTATATTTTCTGCAGCCATTACAGCGTTTAATTTTTTTATTAATTCTTCCATCTATTCTTTTTTGTCCTTCCCATGTTCTGACCTTTTTCATTTTTTTCAAATCTATCATATCATTCTTTTATGGGATTCGCCACAAAAAAAAGTCCCCGACCCGATCAATTTAAGGTTTTATCTATTCCGCTACGGCACAAACTGTGGCAATATAAACCTGTTTTGCTCCTGCTTCCAATAGGGTTGCGGCTACTTCTGCCAGGGTTGCTCCGGTGGTCAGAACGTCATCCACGACAAGGACTTTTTTTCCCTGAAGGGACTCAAGCTGTTCTGCGCTAAAAGCGCCCAGGAGATTTGTTAATCGCTCTTCTCTGCCCTGACCGACCTGATGGGGAGTATTTCGGCTGCGTCTCAGGTGCTGGGGCTTAAGCTCCGGCAATTTGGTCTGACTTAATGCGAAACTTTCTTCCAAACCTGCCAGTATGCCCCGGGCAATTTTTTCACTTTGATTGTATCCCCGATCTTCTAACCGACTGGGGTGGAGCGGCACCGGGATGATCAGTTCAAGCTCTTTCGACCAGTGGATTTTGGCTAATTCCCGTCCGATTTGGGTGCCTGCCCATATTCCCAGGTTGGGCCGATTTTTAAACTTGATGGCATGGACCAGGGCCTTCCCGGATTGATGGTAAAAGAGCCAGGCATAACCTCCGGCAAATGGAAAATTGCCTTTCGCACAGGCCTTACACCGTGGGCGATCTGTGGCAAACACCAGACGGCCGCAACTTTCACAGGTCGGACCATTGATGACCGGAAGATCTTCGTCACAGCCGCTGCAAAGAAAATGATCGGTCATAAAAAGAACCTTGCCGCAGATTGGGCAGGTTCCATTTTTTAGAAAGAGGTTGTTTTCGAGAAAAGTAATAAGTTTTGCTATTATATCCATTGGGGTTCCTCTCGATTATAGGGTGGCGGGCGATTGATAATCTACAGGGGTTGTTCATTAGACATCAACATAGCCGGCAAACGTTGAATCATTCACATACAAATTCTATATCATGGGGTTGTTCATGTAATCGACAATCCGCTCCCGCAGGGCGGTTTGGCGTTCCTGGGTATCCCCTGATTTGATCATTTGTCTGAACACATAATTATTTCCCATCAGAATCAGGAGTTTTTTTGCCCGGGTGATGGCGGTGTAAAGGAGCTTCCGGTTGAGGAACAAGGGCGGGCCTCCGACAATGGGCATGACCACCACCGGGAATTCGCTTCCCTGGCTTTTGTGAACGGTCATGGCATAGGCGTGGGTGATTTCATCCATTTGATCGAAATTATAGTGGACGCGTTTTCCGTCGTTGAATAAAATGGTAAAGGTCTTTTCTTCTTCATCCATGGCTTCAAGAATGCCAATGTCGCCATTGTAAATCCCTTCCCCTTCTTCAAAGCCAGTGGCATCTTCCCATTTGAGATGGTAATTATTTTTAATCTGCATGACCTTGTCCCCTTCACGGTAGATCATCATGCCAAACTCCCGCTGGGCGCGGTTTTCAGACTGGGGATTCAGAACGGCCTGGAGCTCTTTATTGAGGTTAATCACTCCGACTTTTCCTTTTTTCATGGGAGAAATGACCTGGATGTCCTGGATGCTTTTAAAACCTTTGGCGCTTGGGATGCGATGGGTCACCAAATCCAAAATATCCCGCAGAAGTTTATCGTTGTCGTTTTTATTCAGGAATAAAAAGTCGCTTTCGTTGTTGATGTCCGGCATTTTCCCACGATTAATCTCAAATGCATTAACGGAAATCATGCTTTCTTCGGACTGACGATAGATGCGTTCCAGCTCTAAAACCTTCACGGCATCACTTTCTATGACATCTTTAAGCACATTCCCGGGACCTACGGAAGGAAGCTGATCGGCATCCCCAACCATAATGAGCCGGGTTCCGGGTTGAATGGCCATTAAAAGGCTATCCATGAGAAGGATATCAATCATTGAGGACTCATCCACGATAATGGCATCGGCTTCCAGTGGATTGGCTTCGTCTTTGGAAAAACTCGGGAAATCGTCGTTTTGGCTGAACTCATATTCCAGCAGACGGTGGATGGTTTTGGCCTCGTGTCCGGTGGTTTCGGTGATGCGTTTGGCGGCCCGGCCGGTGGGGGCTGCCAAAACGGTTTTTAAACCGATTTCTTCGAAAATCCGGACGATCCCGTTGATAATGGTTGTTTTGCCGGTGCCGGGGCCTCCGGTGATGATGATCACCCCATGATCAACTGCGGCGGTCACTGCTTCCCGCTGCTTGTTATCCAGGGTAATTGACATTTCTTTTTCATATTTCTTTATTTTTTCTTCGATGTTGATATTGGGAAGCTCATAAACCCCTTTGCTGATCCGGGCCATGGCCAGGGCCGTATTATCCTCGGCTTCAAAGAGGTTTCTCGGGTAATAAACCAGTTCATCTCTGACGGTTTCCTGAATGATTCCTCCCATTAAAATGAGTTCACCCAGCTGATAGACAATCTCATCGGTTTCCACCCCTAAAATCCGGGCGCTTGTTTTTATGAGCTCTGACTCGGTCATAAAGGTATTCCCGCGATTGTAGCATTCTCCTAAACAAAAATTAATCCCGGCCAGAATCCGGCCCGGGCTGTTTGTCTCAAACCCCAGCTGGGCGGCAATCTGGTCGGCAATTTTAAAGCCGATTCCGCGGATGTCTTCAATCATCTGATAAGGCTGATTCAGAAGAATTGAAATGGTATCGCTTTTATAGGTTTTATAGAGTTTCATGGCCCAGTTTGCAGAAATGCCATAGTCCTGAATCTGGATCATGATCTGGCGGACTTCTTTTTGTTCGCTGTAAACTTCTTTAATCCCGGCCAGGGTTTTCTTGCCGATGCCTTTTATTTCCCCTAGTCGCTCGGGATGGTTATCGAGAATATCCAGAGTATTTTCTCCGAAACGTGCCACAATGGCTTTGGCTGTTTTTTCTCCGATCCCCGGAAGGATGCCGGAGGCTAAATACCGGGTAATGCCTTCGGTGGAGGTGGGAATTTCCATGGCATAGCTTTCCATGGAAAATTGATCGCCATAGTTTTTATGCTCAATCCAAAATCCTGTCAATTTGAGGTATTCTCCATGGTTCAGCTCGTCAAAATTACCAACGACGGTGACCATGTCTCCCTCAATGTCAAAATGGGCCACGGTGTAGCCGTTGCTGCTATTTCTAAAGACGATGTGCTCCACCGTTCCCTTAATGGTTTCCATTGTTTTCTCCTGGTTTTTAAATATAGTACCTTAATTATAACACAAAAAAGGACCCATTATTGGGCCCTTTTTGTTCTATTTTACTGTTACACCAATTTTGGTTTTTTACAGTAAGTTGTGTGAAGAAGATGATGGGATTTCTCTCCGTTAGGTTCTCCGAGGTATTCGTCGTAAATACGAATAACCGATGGACTTTGGTGTGACTTGCGGTATTTCAGGACCTTTGCATCCGAGTGATAAAGCGCTTTGGCTCTCTGTGCACGAATATCGATGTCCATTTTTTCTTTCGCAGGTACGATGGATTGGCCCCCACCGTTGACACAGCCTCCCGGACATCCCATTAATTCAATGAAATGCACGTCGTCCAGTTCTCCGGCTTTTAATTGCTGCATAATGGTTTCGATATTGCTTCCGCCGCTGGCAACCACTAATTTAACCGCCAGGTCTGGAGTTATGTCTACTGTTGCTGTTTTGATACCTTTAACCCCACGGAATATTTCATAATCGATTTTCTGGACGTCTGTTTTATTAAGGATATCCGCCAGGGTTCTTACCGCAGCTTCCATAACACCACCGGTTGCGCCGAAGATAACGGCTGCCCCAGTGGATTCGCCGTAGTAATCGTCAAAGTCTTCTTTTGGCAGTTTATTGAAGATAATTCTTGCCTCTTTAATCATACGTGCCAGTTCACGGGTTGTGATGGAGATGTCAACATCCTGGATGCCGTCAACTTTTAATTCTTCCCGCTTCAATTCATATTTTTTAGCGGTACAGGGCATGACTGAAACAACAACCATGTCTTTGGGATCGATGCCATTGGCTTCTGCATAATGGCTTTTGAGTAATGCACCTGTTATGTTCTGTGGTGATTTGCAGGTTGACAGATGTTTTAGAATCTCTGGGTGATAGAGTTCAGCATAGGTGATCCAGCCTGGTGAACAGGATGTGATCATCGGAAGCACTCCGCCCTTGTTAATCCGGTTAAGAAGCTCTGTTCCTTCTTCCATAATGGTAACATCCGCCCCGAAACCGGTATCGAAAACTTTATCGAATCCAAGTCGTCGAAGAGATGCTGCCATTTGATCGGTTACAGGAGTTCCCATCGGATATCCGAATTCTTCTCCCAATGATGCTCTGACCGCAGGTGCCACTTCAACAATAACCGTTTTGGTTTTGTCGCCAAGGGCATCCCAAACACGTTTGATGTCTGATTTTTCCTTCAGGGCACCGACGGGACAATTAATGATACATTGACCGCATCGGATACAACCGACATCCGCCAGAGATTTTCCAAAGACAGGCTGAACCTGGGCTGTGAATCCACGGCCGACAGTTCCGAGAACAGAAGCGTTTTGCACATCTGAGCAAACGGAAACACACCGCTTGCAAAGAATACATTTGCTTTCGTCTCTTACAATGGAGTCGGATTTATCATCAATTAATTTTCCGGATTTTTCCCCTTCAAAAGGAATTTCGGAAACGCCAAGTTCTTCTGCCATGGTCTGGAGCTCGCAGTTGTTATTACGAACGCAGATGGTGCATTCTCGGTTATGATTCGAAAGAATCAACTCCAAATTGGTTTTTCTTGCTTTACGCACATTTGGGGAATTTGTTAAAACATCGATACCATTCGCAACCGGATAAACACAGGCTGCTTGAAGGGCTCTTGCTCCTTTGATTTCGACCAGACACATTCGACAGGCACCAATCTCATTGATTCCTTTTAGGAAACAGAGTGTCGGGATGTCGATATTATGCATTCTGGCCGCTTCAAGGATCGTGGTTCCTTCAGGGACAGTAATATCTTGATTATCAATTTTAAAAGTTATTTCTTTCATATTTTTACTAATCTCCTAACCTAAGCCTTTGATATGGCGCCAAATGGGCAGGCCTCAAGACAGGCGCCGCACTTAATGCATTCCTCGTTATCAATGTTATATACTTTTTTCTTTTCACCGGAAATCGCTTGTACCGGACATAACTTAGCACAAATGCTGCAACCTGTACAGGTTTCTTCATCTATGGTGTAGATTAATAAGGCTTTACATACCTTAGCTGGACATTTTTTATCTCTGATATGGGCTTCATATTCATCTCTGAAATAACGAATGGTTGAAAGCACAGGATTTGGAGCCGTTTGTCCCAAACCACAAAGCGCTGACGCTTTAATGCCTTCTGCTAAGTCCTGTAAGCGCTCAATATCGCCTTCGATTCCTTCTCCGCCGCAGATCCGTTCAAGAATTTCAAGCATTCTTTTGGTACCAATACGGCATGGAGGGCATTTACCACAGGATTCGTCCTGGGTAAAGTCAAGGAAGAAACGGGCAACATCGACCATGCAGTTGTCTTCATCCATAACGATGAGACCGCCGGAACCCATCATCGAGCCAATGGCGATCAGGTTATCATAATCGATGGGTGTATCTAACAGTGCCACAGGAATACAACCGCCGGATGGACCACCGGTTTGAGCAGCTTTAAAGGCTTTACCGTTTGGAATACCACCGCCGATTTCATAGATGATTTCTCTCAGGGGTGTTCCCATTGGAATTTCCAATAAACCGGTATTGTTGATTTTTCCGCCTAATGCGAATACTTTTGTTCCTTTTGATTTTTCAGTTCCCACAGAGGCAAACCATTCAGCACCGTTTAAGATGATTTTTGGAATATTTCCGAAGGTTTCAACGTTGTTTAAAACCGTTGGCTTTCCGAAAAGGCCTTTGTTCGCCGGGAATGGCGGACGCGGACGCGGTTCCCCACGTTTACCTTCAATGGAGTTCATCAGAGCGGTTTCTTCGCCGCAGACAAATGCCCCGGCACCTAAACGAATTTCCAGATCGAAGGAGAAATCTGTTCCGAAAATTTTCTCGCCCAATAAGCCAAATTCTTTTGCGTCATCAATTGCGATTTGAAGACGTTTTACGGCAATTGGATACTCGGCACGTACATATACATAACCTTTGTTGGAACCAATGGCATAAGCTGCAATGGACATCGCTTCGATAACAGCATGTGGATCGCCTTCTAATACGGAACGATCCATGAATGCTCCCGGATCTCCTTCATCAGCGTTACAGCAAACATATTTTACGCCGTCAGGTGAAACAGCGTCATGTGTAAATTGCCATTTCATACCGGTTGGGAAACCTCCGCCGCCACGGCCGCGAAGACCGGAGGCTTTAATTTCGTTGATAACATCCTGTGGTGTCATGGTCAACAGCACTTTTTCAAGAGCCATGTAACCGTTAACGCCAATGGATTCTTCAATGTTTTCCGGATCGATAACACCGCAGTTTGCTAAAACAATACGTTTTTGTTTTTTAAAGAATCCCAGTTCATTTATTGATAATGGATGCTCGCCATCGCCTTTTTCTGTGTAAATCAGTCTGTCCAGAGGACGACCTTTTACTAAATGTTCCTCAACGAGTTCGGCAATATCACTGGCTTGAACTCGGCTGTAGAAGGTTCCTTCCGGGTAAACTATTACAACTGGACCCAGTTCACACAAACCAAAACAACCGGTTCCAACAACTTCGACTTCTTCGAGAATATTGTTTTTAATTAATGCCTTTTTAAATTCTTTCGCTAATAACCTGGAACCAGAGGAAGTACATCCTGTGCCTCCACAAATCAGTATCTGTGACCGTTTATATGCCATCTGTTCTTTTCCTCCTCTATTAAGACTTAACTTCAGGACTGATGATTTTACCATCGACAACTGTCATGGTATATTCATCAACAACTTTTCCTGAAGTCAAGTGTTGTTCAACAACTTTTTTTACCTTTTCAGGGGTCATATGAATGTATGTAACTTTTTCGCCATCTGGATTGTAAACTTCAACGAGTGGCTCTAAACGACAAGAACCGATACATCCGGTTTGAGCTACAGTGACATCATTTAAACCATGAGCAGCAACTTCTTCCATGAGCGTAACCATGACCGGACGGGCGCCGGCGGCGATTCCGCAAGTTGCCATTCCGACGACAACACGGTAGCCATTTTTGCCTTTTCGTAAATTTATTTCATCTTGTTTTTTTTCTCTTATCGCTTTTAATTCATCTAAGGACTTTGCCATATTATTTTTCCTCCGTTATTTCTTTAAGACCGTTTTCCACAAACTCGCGTATCCAGTTAAGAATATCGATTTCATTAAGGGAAATGACTCCCAGGGCCTCTTTTAATTCTTTGCCATCAAAAATAAATGATCGATCATCATAGTGATGTTCGTAAATAAGATCCGCCACTCCAAAAGACATCACCATACAGACAATCGTATCCGCCATGTTTCCAAGGGGTGCACAGTCAATATGGTCTCTCTGAAATAAAACATCAACCTTTGTTCCAACCCCGACCTCTGATGTAATCTCCAGAAAACCTTCACAGGCAACTGCTGCGGCTTTAAACAGGGATAACCCCAAACCCACTTTCCTGGTGGTTCTGGATGTCACAAAGGGATCGGTTATTGTCCGAAGCTTATCCGCCGGAATACCGATGCCATTATCCTCAATAATAATGGTCAGGGTGTTTTCAGCCTTTGATTCAATGATCTTCAGCGTCACCAGGGTTGCTTCCGCTTTGATTGAGTTTTGAGTAATGTCCAGTATATGCAGTGCTAACTCTTTCATTCTGTTAAATTAGTATTTCGACAGGATACCGGGGATATCATTAACCCGTAAACTACCAAACACATCTTCATTAATCATCATTACCGGTGCCAAACCACAGGCGCCGATACAACGTGTTGCGTCAACTGAGTATTGTCCGTCTTCGGTTGTTTCACCGAGGACCGTTCCAAGAATACTATTGACTTTGTCAATAATAGGCTGGGCTCCTCTGACATAACAGGCAGTTCCCAAACAAATTGCGATCTGATATTTTCCTTTTGGTTTCAGTGTAAACTGTGAATAGAATGTTGCCACGCCATAAACTTCTGTCAGGGGAATCCCTAATTCATCCGCTATGGTTCTTTGTAGTTCAAGGGGCAAATAACCGTATTCTGTCTGGGTTTCCTGCATAATCTGCACTAAACACCCTGGTATATCTTTCTGTTTAGCCACAATTGCCTTAACTACATCCAAATTTTCAACCGGTATTAATTCAGCCAATTTTTAAAACCTCCTAAATAAGTAGTGCAAACCTTTACGCTTTTGATTGCATATTTTTCTAACGTGGTCATTATAACACATAAAAATACGTTCCGTGTTATGTTTAACAGATAATTTTTTACCATTTGGCACTTTTTTTTTTACGGAAACCTTAAAATCCACTCTGAATACGGGTGGAATTTTTACCCAAGATACTGAATGAGGGTTGATCGCCGCATATCCTTGAGATTTAAGAAGTATTCTCTTTCCGCCATGTCTTCCAGCCGATGGGCATCTGAGCCATGGATAAACTGATAGTCTTTAAAAAACAAAAACTTCTTTTTAATCCCTTCAATGGGTTCGTTCTTAGAAACTTCACAGGTTTTGATGGCTAATTCCGGTGGTACAAACCCCAGGGAAGCAATGATACTGTAGGATTTTCTGTCAATGTGGGCCGGAACAATAATCCCGCCAATGGCGGTGACTGTTTCCCATAGTCTGTTGATGCCAATGTCTGTGGCCGAAATCAGGAGTTTGTCCACTTCACCGATGATCCTGTCGTTTTCGTCCATGATGGTCTGACTCCCAAAATATTCCTTCTTATTCATAATGTTCGGAAGATGGGCATAAAGGATTTCATCCAGTTCCATGGCACCTTCCAGTGTTGGAAAATAAGCCAGTACATGGGCTTCTTCTTTTGTTGTGACCTCAATCCCCGGGAGAATGCAGATCCCTTCTCCAATTTTCCTGGCGACGGTCATAACAGCAGGTAGATTTTTACTGGAATTATGATCAGTCACTGCAATAAAGTCAATGTTTTTTATCAGCGCCATATTCACAATATTATTAGGGGTCATTTCATCTTCCCCGCAGGGGGAGAGTGCGGAATGAATGTGCAGATCAACGGCTACCCGTTCCATTTCCTATACGCCGGCTTTTCCCAGAACTTTACAGGTCTCATAAGCATTGAGATCAGTGGTAATAATGGGAATTTTTTCGGTGGTGCCGCGTTCGATGGTACCGGCTTCCACCTCTGCACCTTCGGGAATAATCACACAGGTCATTTCCAGGAGGGTTGCCACCGCAATAATGTTCACATGGGTTTGGATGGTGACCCAGGCACAGTTGTTTCCGGCATTGGCCATAACCCAGCTTAACAAATCCCCGACATAACCACTTTTAATGTCACCCTCGATCCCAACCTCTGCATTGAGACATTTAAAATCACTGTTTTCTAATAATTCACTAACCTTCACTGTTTTTCTCCTTTACTCCACGTTATTTGTATCGTTGGTTTTTCCGGTGGGATGTCCCACCTGCAACAGCTCATTGGTTAAAACGGATAGCTCCAGAACTCGATCTTTGAGGATAAAGACACAATCGATTTCCCTGGCTTTTCCGGTCACAATATCCTCTGCCAACGCCCGGCAACCCGGAGCACCGCAGGATCCGCAGTCCAAACCTGGAAGTTTGCTTTCCAGTACTTCGATCTCTTTCATTTTTTCAATGGCTTTATGCATGTCCGGATCCAGTGGTTCAGAACTTCTTGGGTTGATGAGCTCTTTAATATGCATCATCCCGGAATTGTAAACCTTTTTTACATACTCCTCGGGCATATGAATAATCGAGGTCTGTTTAGCCTGTTTTGCCCGTTCCTCGATATACATTTTTGCCACGTAGTTATTTTCCACGGTTAAGCACCCTCCGACGCAACCGCCGATACAGGACAGGCCTTCAAAGAACTCAATAGTGTCCAGTTTTCCGCATTCGATTTCCTCAAGGACGTTAATGACGTTTTGAATCCCATCCACATGGAGGATATTTTTATTTTTTAAATAGTTGCTTTCTCCCCCCGAAAGGGCCCAGCTAAAGGATTCCGGGGTTGAATTGTGAAAGCCTTCCACAAGCTTACAATCTTTCAGATAGCTCGAAATGTCGTTGTACACATCTTTAATGGCAATGGCTCCATCAATATTAGCAAATAAATCATCTTTGCTGGGTGAGGGGTTATTGACCATGGTGGCCTTTGCAGCGCAGGGGGTTAAGAAAAAAATGCCCACGTCACTGTTCTTAATCTTTGTCTGTTCCTTTAACCGTTTTCTGACTAATCTGGCGGTTAATGCCATGGGCGATTTCAGGCGGCAAATGTTTTTGGTCAGTTCCGGAAATCGCACTTGAATGAGCTTGACCACTGCCGGACATGCGGATGATATGAGTGGTTTGGGATATCGCTTGGCATAATATTCATATTTCAGGGCTCGACCCACCACTTCTGCACCAAAGGCGACCTCCACCACCTCATCAAACCCAAGGGCTTTAATGGCTGATAAAATCTGATCCATGGAATATTTGAGTTTAAATTGCCCGATAATAGCAGGGGCAGGAATTGCCACCTTGTATTTATACTCATTGATCATTGATATCGGATCGGTTTTTGCTAACTTAGCGTCATGCGGGCAAATGCGAATACATTCCCCACAGTCAATACACTTGGACTCCGTGATGAATGCTTTCCCGCCGCGAACCCTGATCGCCCCGGTTGGGCAATTCCTGAGACAGGTGGTGCAACCCAGGCATTTTTCCTCATCCAGATAAACAGAGTGGAGTAATTTTTCCATAATCAGTCACTTTCCTTTCTGAAATTATTTAGATGAAAAAGTTCATGACAATTTTTGTTCCCACATCAATTTTCGAGCTTATTTCAAAATTATCGGCGTTCCTTTCCATGTTCGAGAGCCCCATCCCGGCACCAAAGCCCATTTGACGAACTTCATCACCGGCGGTGGACCACCCTTCTGTCATGGCCGTCTGAATATCCGCAATCCCCGGGCCATCATCCTCAATGGTCAGGGTTAATATTTTTTCACCGACAACCAGTAAAATCTTTCCCCCCTGAGAATGAATGGCAAGATTCATTTCGCCTTCATATCCGGCAATGGATATCTTTCGGATGATTTTATTGCTGACTCCCAGCTGCTGAAGGGTACTTTTGATTTTCCGTGAGGCTTCTCCGGCTTTATCAAAATCACCCCGTTTAACTTCAAAGACCTGTTCATAGCTCATCTAACGTACACCCAGCCAATCCATTTTTATATAATAATCCACAGGATTCAAAAAGAATGAGTCGTGTGGTCATCACCAGAATATCCATTTCCCTTGCCATAGTCAATACATCCTCGTTTGGAATCTTGCTTCTTACAAAAACAATGCTCCTCATATTTGCCATCTCAACAGTATTGAGTACCTGTTTATTCACAAGGCCTGTCAGCAGAATTGTGTCCTCTCTGGCAAAGCACAAAACATCACTCATGAGATCACAGCCGAAGCCCGAAAAAACTTCATCTTCAAGATGGGTTTCGCCTGATAAAACAACGGCATTGAGTATATCTCTTATTAGGCTTAATTTCACAAATTCACTCCCCTTCATATAGCAATCTTTCTTCTTAATTCATTGTAAAGGATTTCCTTTAATTTAAGTGATAATTTTAGGGTAAATTATCACTATTTTTTTTCTCTTGTCAGGATTTTTACCGGTTTATCCGAAAAGGTAATGATGTCCTGGCAAAGCCGTTCAATTTCTTCCCGATTGTGACTCACAAAAACCACCGTACGCTGGTTTCTTTTCCATATTTCCAGGAAATCAGTCATGAGTTTATTTTTTAGCGCATAATCCAGGCTGCTAAACGGTTCATCCATCAGCAAAATTTCAGATGGGTAGAGGAATGCCCTTGCAATGGACACCCGTTGCCGCATGCCGCCGCTTAGCTCCCGGGGATAAAGTTCCCCTACGGTTCCGAGACCCACCACCTGGAGCATATCGTTGATGACCTCTTCGTAGGGTCCCTTTTTTTTAATCGATTTTTGTTTGAGTACAAACCGAAGATTTTCTCGAACGGTTCGCCATGGCAACAAACGGGGCTCCTGAAAAATATAGGAAATAGCCTGGAAATTAACCCCTTCAATCGTTCCTTTGTCCGGGGTTTCCAACCCACTGCAAAGGTTAAGTAGGGTGGATTTCCCGGACCCTGATGGTCCTAAAATACCGGTAATTTTATTTTTATCAAGAACCAGATTGAAATTTTCAAAGATGACCTGGTCTCCGTAGGCTTTGCTTAAATTCTTTATGGTAATGGACATTAGTCTACCTCCCCTCTTCTCGAACGCCTGATAAAATATAAGGTTACTTTTTCAATAACGTAACTGCATATTACAATGACCAGGGTCCATGAAAAAAGCAAATTGGTTTCTAAATAAATTTTTGCATAGTAAAGGTTCATTCCCACCGATGGCAGGGCATTGGCCAAAACCTCGGCGGTGACGGTAACCTTCCACCCCAAACCAATGGCACTCATCAGTGCGGATACCCAAAAAGGTTTGATGGATGGAATATAAATATCCCTTATTTTTTTACTTTTTGAAACATTATAAACTTTTGCCATTTCCAGAAGATCCGGGTCGGTGGAGCGTACGCCCTGAACCACGTTTGTCCAGGCCACGGGAAAACAGATGAGGAAAGTGACTACCAAAGGCACCAACCCGGAGGCAATCCATAAATTAATCAGAATGATTACCGAAACTACCGGCAGGGATTTAATGGTGGTCACAACGGGATTCATAATCTCGTAGAAAAGCTCATTAAGCCCTCCCACCAAACCAAGGACCATTCCTAAAAGCATGGAAATAGCAACGCCTCCGAAAACCCGGAGCAGGGTAATGCCAATGCTGACAAAAAACTGAAAATCCCCTGCCAGGGTAAAAACGCCCTCCAGGGTTTCCAGTGGGGACGGCAGCACCAATGGGCTGTTTACCCACTGGGCTGCCAATGCCCAAAGGAGCACCCAGAAAAGGGCGACTCCTGTTTTAAAGCTTGCTTTTTTGAGCTTTATTTTTTGTTTATTTTCCAAAACTGTAGAAATCTTCACCAGGAACGTTTCCTCCGATGGATTTTGGTTCAAAGCTTGCTAAAATAGTGTAGTATTCATTCAAAGAGGCCTTTGCGTCCTTGGCTGGAATAAAGACAATGTTACTTCTGGGAATGGCTTTTTCCGCCAGGGCTGGGTCCGTCATAATCCCGGCGGCCACAATGTTTTTGGCACCTTCCACAGGATTCTCATTCACACTCTTCACGGATTTTTCATAGGCGGTCATGAATTTTTCAACCGCTTTCGGATTGGCGACTGCCCATTCTTTATTCACAACCAAACAGCCCATTTCAAGTTGAGAGCCGTTGTTTGCATCGGCCCATGCCTTTGTCATATCAACGACTGACTTAACACCTGGGTTCTTTGTGGTAACCGTGGTTACAAAGGGTTCCGGTATCATGCCAATGGTCGCTTGTCCTGATGCTAAAAGAGTTGCAGCCTCGCTATGCTCTGCCACGTAATTAATGGTAACATCCACCCCTGGTGTCAACCCATTTTTCTGCAGAAGATAGTTCAGAACGTATTCCGGGGTAGAGCCCTGGCCGCTGGCCACGATGGTTTTCCCTTTCAGGTCCGCGATGCTGGTAATGCCTTCAGATTCATCCGCTGCAATATAAAGAACCCCCAGGGTATTCACGGCGCCTAAAATAATTTTACCTTCGGTTTTATTATAAAGCACTGCTGCCAAATTGGTGGGAACCGCCGCAATTTGAAACTCACCGCTGATCACACCGGCGGTCACTTGATCCGGAGCACCGGCGACCGTAAATTCCGTGGTAATGTTTTCTCCAAGATCCACACCGCCTACAATCATTTCTGCCATGCCCATACCTGTTGGGCCTGCAAGGGTTGCGACCTTCACGGTTTGTGGTTTCGCTGGAGCCGATTGACATGCACTCAGACCAAGGGCAAACACAAGTAAAACGCCTAAAACTGCCATCCATTTTTTAGTATTCATTTTCTTTCCTTTCTGAATTAACCTTAAACATCATGATTTAATTTTTTCACAACTGAATCGTATGGTAATCAACCCCTAGATCATCCAGGATTTTACCTTCGTCCTGGCCGCAGGTAAACAGAATCACCTGCTGCCTTTGACTCAGTCCTGCCAATAATTTAAGGGCCTGGGTTTTTCGTTCATTATCATACCGTGCAAAGGGTTCATCCAGAATAAAGGGCATATCCCGGTCAAGAACATCGCTGATACCATAACGAAAAGCAAAGTGTACCTGATCCATGGTTCCGGCACTTAACTGTTCGGCATCCCTAAAATCCCCGACCAGCGGATCCACAACCTTCACCTTCATGGTTTCGTCAATTTTGACCCCCTCGTAATGTTGGGTAATATCTCCTAGAATGGTTCCAATGCGCTGGTTAAGCTCTGGCGCTGATTCCTGGTGGGTTTCTTTTTGAATTTTTTCAAGGATTTCAAGCGCGGCGTCACAGGCCCGGATTTCTAAATCGCAGGTATCAATTTGGGCATTCAATGTTTTAAGGGATTCACTGGTTTCTACGGGAAGACTGACGCCTTCCATCAACGAATTGTTTTCCCCTTCCAGGCGGGCAATTTCTTTCCCCAGTCTCAGCAGTTCTTCTGCCTGTGGTGCGGCATTTTCCCAAAGGGGTTTTCCCGCCGCATCCTTTTTAGCGTTCACTGTTTCATAAAGACCTTTGAGCAACTGAAGATTGGTGTTAAAACGGATCTTAAGCTCTTCCAAATGCTGGCTTTTCTGGCAGCCTTCGGCGTACTCCTTCACTGATTTAACGCCGACCTTTGACAATTGGACACAAAGCTCTTTTATGATTCCCCGGCGTTGCTCAAAAAGAACTTCGAACCCTGCCTGACGCCGGGATTGCTGAACCGTTAACAGTTCACCTTCGTTTTTCATTTGCTCCAGTTCTTTTTGGATTCGGGATGCTTTATTAAAATAATTGTTGAATTCTTCCGGTGTGTTAACATGATATTTTTCAAGAATTGACAGCTGAATCCAACTATCTGATTGATCCAACCGGTCTTTTCTATTTCCGGTAATGATAACTGCCACAAAAACAGCGCCGATGACCCCAACCAGGGTCATGGCAATTCCAAGGGTCAGCAAAACATTTTCAAGACTCTGACTTAGGCTCAGGGTGCCATTCATCATGGATCCGGCCAGCCCGATGCCGCAAATGATTAATGCTGCCAGAAGAAAACCAATTCCTTTTTTTGATTTTTTTTTGGTGTCTTCCGGCAATTGTATATTTTCTTTAATTGTTTCGTAGTCTTCGGTAATATCTTCCCAGGTGTTCCCGTTGAGATAGCCGCGTTTGGATTCTTCTTTTTTTCGAATTGTTTTAAGATGGGATTCCAGATCATTCATTTCTTTCTCAATATAATTCATCTGATCACTGAGGCGCTCAATTTGATTTTGAAGGGCCTTGAGACCTTCTAATTTCTCATAGCTGAAACATTCCAGTTCTTCCCAGCCTTTGATTTCTTTTGAAATCCGGGCATTTTCTTTTTCGAGTTCGGAAATTTTTTCATAGTTCTGGAGTAGTTCTCTTTTATGATTCACTTCTGTTTTTTGATATAAAGAATCATTTTCTGATTCAATTTTTTCCATTCTCTTTTGATAAAGGACGATCAGTTCCTGATTTGCCGCCACTTTCAGGTAAGCCTCGTCGCCTTCTTTAAGTGCCAGAAGAAGTTCGTCGCGTTTGCGAATGGCCAGGCCAACCTTTGACTTGCTTTGACCGGACCGGCCAATGTTTTTCTTTTTTTCTTCAAGACGACGGACAATGCCTTTAAGGTTCATGTCTGTGCCGTCTGACTTGAGCATTTTAAGATAGCATTCTCTGATTTCCTCTTGAGGACCGGGTTCTAATTCCACTGGCAGCTGCCTTATGTTTACGGTATTGTTGTAAATGCCGGGGGTCATTTCAAGTTCTGCCAGCGGCAGGTGCTGGCGGATGACGCTATCGTATTTAAAGCTATCGGTAATGTTTTCACCGGTGGCATTGTCATAAATAGTCAGGCTGTCTTTTCCTCTTAAAAAGTTTCGTTCCAGTCGAATTTCCCGGCCATCAACTTCATAAATCAGGGAACCGCTATAATCGAATAGCTCCCATGGCAGGTATTTTTCATATTCGGATGCGTAGGTTTTCTTTTTTCGATAGGGCTTGTAAAAGCCAAAATACATACCTTGAATAAAGGCTTGAGCGGTTGTTTTCCCGGCTTCATTATTCCCCTGAATCAGGTTTAATCCAGGCTCCAGAGCAATGGTTTTATTATTGAATTTTCCGAAGGCTTTCATTGTCAGTTTTGTTATTTTCATCTTAAAACACCTTCTCCCACCATAGCTTCAATGCTGTAAACCAGGGCTTTTTTTCTGACTTCCGGATCCGGAATGCTTTCCAGGGCTTCTAAAAACTGTCCCACTGAGTTGTTCTTATTTTCCCGTAGAAATTGTTCAATATCAATTTCCAGCTCGAGCATTGATGTATCTGTTTCCACATAATAAAAGTCATCCTCTAAATCATCGTTAATCCATTCGAGCTGTATTTCCGGATCAATAAAGCCGGTGAAACAAATCCGGTAGAAGTCCTGATGCCTCTTTTTCTCATTGTCACAATTCAATACTTTTTCGATGATATCATTGTATGAATTTTCCGGTGTGACCTGTATTTCTCTTCTTTGATAGCTTCTGGAAGGAATGGGGTTTAACCCACTGGTTGTGGTGAACTGACGGTTGACGTAATCGGTTTTTATCCGGGAAACCAGAAAGCCATGGTCGCCGGTTTCGCCAAAATGCAGGGGTACCGGAGAACCGCAATAGGCGACGTTTCCCGGTGCCATACCCGGCTTATGAATGTGGCCTAATGCAATGGCATCAAACCCTTTGCTTTCCAATAGCTTCAGGTCAAGGGGCAGATAGGTTCCCTGACCTCCGATTTCGCCGTGAACCAATAAAATGTTGTACCTGGTATCTTCAAGCTTTAAAGAATTAAAGGATCCTTCCGGAAACTGCCGATACTGGTTTCGCACCCAGGACATTCCGAATATTTCTGTGTTTAATGTTTCAATATAAACAGAACTGAACCGGTCTTCTTTAAATATAAAAACATTTTTCGGCCAGATTGCCTTATTATAAGGAGAATTATCTCCGTGATAATCGTGATTTCCGGTGATAATCACCACTTGTGTTTCTACCAGTGAACCAAAGGCTTCTGCTACCCGTTTGACATCCATGGATAAAACGTTGACTGAATCAAACAGATCTCCGGCAATTAAAATCAGTGGTATTTTCATTTCTTTTGCAAACTGAATCGTAAATTCAAAGGCTTTCCAAAGTTCTTTACGTTTATTTTTACCATAATAATTTCCCTGTTGTTTAAAGCTAAAGGGCCGACCCAGGTGAAAATCACCGGTGTGTATAAATGTTGTTAGCATCCTTTATGCCTCCTCTATGTAAATTTCATAACTTTTAAAATTTGTCGATATTTAATTATATCACTACTTACAGGAGGATACAGTGAATTTCTGTGATTATCCTTAATTTACCAAAGGTTTCTTGAAAAATAGAGAGGTTTTAAAAAGCGGCTTTGTAAAGGGCCATGATCTCTTCTTTAGTGGGAGTCTTGGGATTGCCTCCGGTGCAATAATCATTCAGGGCCATATCGGCAAGAACATCAAGATCTTCTTCTTTGACCCCAATTTCACCAAGACGTGAGGGCATGCCAACATCATTGGAAAGCTTTCTAATGGCGTCAATGACCAAACCATTAATTTCTTTGAGTTCCCGATGGCTGACATCAATTCCCAGGGCAACAGCAATGTCTTTCAGGCGATTTCCGAGGACATCTGCATTAAAAGCCATCACATAAGGAAGAAGGATGGCGGTACAGAAACCATGAGTAAGGTCATAAAACCCGCCTAATGGATGTGCCATGCCGTGAACAATGCCGAGCCCACTGTTGGAAAATCCCATTCCGGTGACAAATTGGCCATAGGCCATTTGATCCCGGGCATCCAGATTATGTCCATCGGCCACAACCGTCCTCAGGTTGGCTGAAATGACTTTAATGGCTTCCAGATTGAAAAGATCGGTGAAGGCGGTTGCACCGGCGGCGGTGTAACCTTCAACCGCGTGGGTAAGGGCATCCATTCCTGTTACCGCTGTTGGCGTCGCCGGTATATTGAGCATGAGTAAGGGATCATCAACGGCAACGGTTGGCATACAGTTGGGATCAGCAATAAACATTTTTATCTGTCGTTCCTCGTCGGTAACAACATAGTTCATGGTTGATTCACTTGCGGTTCCGGCTGTGGTATTTATGGCAACGATGGGAATGGATTTGTTGACTGTTTTGCCAAAGCCTTCGTAGTCACGTATATCTCCGGGGTTTGTTGCGAGAATCGCAATCCCTTTCCCTGCTTCCTGTGGCGAACCGCCGCCGATGCTAATGACATAATCGCATGCGTTATCAAGGAGCGCCTGATAACCATCATTGATATTGTTAAGGGTTGGGTTGGGTTTTACATCCGAGAATATGGCGTATGCAATCTTTGCAATATCTAAAATATCAAGTACCTTTTGAACCACACCGAATTTGATGAGCCCTTTATCTGTTACGATCAGGGCCTTTTTAACGTTGATGCGCCTGATTTCAGGAACGATTAATTCGATTGCACCGGGGCCCATAATCACGATGGGTGGGAAATAATAGGTTTTTGCCATAAGAGCACCTCCAAGTTTTATTCATATAAGGTAATTGCTAGGGTATCGTGAGCTTCGCTGTCTAGTTTACATAAACAATTTTTCCACTATACGTCGGACAGTTCTTTGAACTGTTCGCCTATACGTTACAAAACTGTTTATGTAAACTGACATCAAAGCAATTTACGATTGTGTATATAAATTTTGCAATTATCGGTTATTCATATACTTGATTATATGCCAAAGCATTCCGGGAATAAAGGAATTTTTATCAACTATCTTGTGTTTATATTTCATTAACATGAAATTATGATATAATACATTAAATTAATTGTTTGATTTTAATAAGTCGAACAATAGTAGAACGGAGTAAAATGATGAAAAGTATCAGTATTATCGGCTCCACCGGTTCCATTGGAACCCAGGCTCTGGAGGTTGTTTCAGAAAACAGTGAATCCCTGAATGTGGTTGGATTGTCCACCAATACCAGTATCGGTTTACTGGAAAAGCAAATTGAAAAATATCATCCTGTTTTGGTGTGCGTCATGAATAAAGATTGTGGCCTCATTCTTGAAAAGCGTCTCCGGTCCAAAGGTAATACCGTTGCGGTGGTCACCGGCATTGAGGGACTCATTGCTGTTTCTACGGCACCCGGTATTGATATGCTGCTGACGGCTGTTTCCGGAATGGTTGGCCTGCAGCCAACTCTTGCTGCCATTGATAAAGGCATTGATATTGCCCTGGCCAATAAGGAAACCCTGGTGGCCGCGGGAAAAATCGTGATGGAGGCAGCGGCGGCTAAGGGTATTGCCCTTCTTCCGGTGGACAGTGAGCACTCTGCCATTTTCCAATGCCTTATGGGTAATAAACACGAGGAAATCAGTCGGATTATCATTACGGCCTCTGGAGGACCTTTCCGTGGAAAAACATGGAAGCAGCTTCAATCGGTTTCCCTTGATCAGGCTCTTAAACACCCCAACTGGTCGATGGGACAAAAAATCACCATTGATTCCGCCACTTTAATGAATAAAGGGTTGGAAGTGATTGAGGCCAAGTGGCTTTTTGATTTACATAATGAGCAAATTGATGTGGTGGTTCATCCCCAGAGCATTATTCACTCAATGGTGGAATATGTGGATCACTCAACCATGGCTCAGCTTGGAATGCCGGATATGGCTCTTCCCATTCAAATCGCTTTTTTCCACCCGAATCGCATTCCCAATGAACGTCAGTCCCTGGATTTTCACCAGATTCGTGAATTAACTTTCGAGGAACCGGATCTTAAGACATTTCCCTGTTTGCAGTTAGCCTATGATGCCTTGGAAGTTGGCGGTTCCATGACCTGTGTTCTTAATGCTGCCAATGAGGTGGCGGTGGCTCGTTTCTTAAATGAAGAAATCCGTTTTGTGGATATTCCCCGTATTAACCGCATGGTTATGAATAAGCATTCAGTGATTGCCAACCCATCTCTTGAGGATGTTCTGGCTTCGGATGACTGGGCCAGACAGATTGCCATGGGAATAAAATAATCCCACGCAACCATAAAGGGCAATTATTTATCTTTGTGTGCTGCAAGATCGGACAGGCTACGCCTGTTCGCCATGAGGCACACAATTAGATAAAATAATTGCCCTTTATTACTTTAATCTGTTGATAACTGGAATTTCGAAGGCTATTATCAATCGCCTGCTAACCTTGAGCTTAAACACTGCCGTAGGGGCGAATAATATTCGCCCCTACGGCAGCAAAACAGGAGCAGTGACTAATTTGCCGCTGCTCCTGTTTATTATGTGTTTATTTATTTTCAGGATTCAACATATCCTGTGCTTCAATGAACATTTTTTCCAGGTGTTCTTCCGGATGATTTTTAGTTGCCCATCCAAAGGAAACCGATAAAAAAATTTCATTCATTTTATTTTTGTCAATCGCATCCTGCATACGCTTCACAATCAGTTCTGCAACATCTGCATTGGTTTGTGGCAGTAAAAGCACAAATTCATCTCCGCTAATTCTTGTGACACTATCAACTGACCTGGATACATTTTTTATAATTTTCGCAATGGTCACTAACAGCTTATCCCCCATTGTAAACCCGTGTGCATCATTTGTGTTTTTTAAGCCATTTACCTGGACCAGAATCAGTGACATCGGACAATCTTTTTCTGTGTTTAGTCGTACTAATTCCTGTTCATAGAAACTTCTGTTATGCAATCCAGTGAGTTGATCGAAATAACTTAAGATTAATGCCTCTTCGTCCGCTTTTTTTCTTTCGTTAATATCACGGCTGACCCCGACAATTTCTATTTCTCCATCGGCGTTGACCCGGTATTTCATTGAAACTTCAATCCAGATAATACTGCCGTTCTTGCAAAATTGTTGAATCTCACTGATGTAATTTTTCGGATTTTTGGGATCAGCTCCAAACTCATCTAAATTTTTTCTGATTTCTTCATTGAATTTGATTAATGATTTTGGCGTTAACGATTCTTCCAGACTTTGGTTCATTGCTTCTTCAACCGTAAACCCTCTTTGTTGCATAATTCCCGGACTGATATAGGTGAATCTTCCTTTATCCAAATTTAACGCCCATATGACATCCGAAGCATATTCAGTGAGCAGCCGATATTTTTCTTCGCTTTGTTTTAAGGCATCGATCGCCTTTTTGCGATCGGTGATATCAATCATCAAATTCAGGATAGCCGGCTGGTCATTCCATAGGATCTTGATCCCATCAAATTCTACCCACCGAACCTCTTTATTTTTTTTGACAAGCCTAACTTGGAACTTCGTGTTTTCTTTCTCTCCCATGAATCGTTTTCTGTGAAAAATGCTTACCCTTAAACTGTCTTCGGGTCTGAATAAATCCAGGAAGGGCATTGATATCAAATCTTGAGTATTATACCCGGTTAATTCCTGTGACTTTGGGTTTGCTATTTTTATTTCCTGGTTTTGAATCACCATAATCGATTCCACAGCTTTTTCAAAAAGAATTTGGTATTTCTTCATATCAAAACCTTCGTGTTCATTTTCAATGATGGTATACTGGCCTTCTTTTAATTTAAATTTCTCATGTAATGCTTCATCTCTCATCTCCATGCCCCCCCCTTTGTGATATTGTGATATTGTGATATTGTTCGTACCCTAAACGGCTTCAAATTAACTTTTTGTAAAAAAAAACAGTTTGAACTTTATCAGGCTGTGAACTAACCCAATCATAGTCATTGACAAATTCTCGATAACCGTTATTTCGATTATATCATGCTGGTATTTAGAAAAACAGTCTTAAATGAAATTAATTTTTCTGATTTAAGTAATATCATTTGCTAAAATAATTGTCATAAAATATAATAAATCTGATCGGAGAAAAATATGAAAATTAAAGCTTATACACTAAATGCCTTTGCTAAAACAGCTGCAGGCGGGAATCCGGCGGGGGTTGTTATAAATAACCATAACCTCTCTGATAATGATATGAAAAAGATTGCCGCTAAGCTGGGCTTAAGTGAAACGGCCTTTGTTCTCAGGTCCGATTGTGCGGATTTTAAAGTACGGTTTTTTACGCCTAAAGAGGCGATTGATTTGTGCGGTCATGCCACTGTGGGAACCTTTTCCGCACTTACAAGCCTCGGAATCATTAAGCCCGGCCTTTATACCCAGGAAACCAAAGCCGGCATTTTTAATGTGGAAGTCAGGTCAGATCTGTCAATCATGATGAATCAAAGGGTTCCCGGTTTTTATGAAATAATCAATCGGTCGGAAATTGCCGATTCCTTGAATATTACTACCGGTGCGATCACTGCAGATTTGCCGGTGCAGATTGTTTCAACGGGGTTAAGGGATATCCTTGTTCCGGTTAAAAACATTAAAATCCTTGATTCCATTAACCCGGATTTTAAAAAGATAGCAGCAATCAGCCGGAAATATCAGGTCACTGGCTATCATGTGTTTAGCCTTGAATCACTTAATCATTCAAACGCCCAGTGCCGAAACTTTGCTCCACTGGTTGAGATCCCTGAGGAGTCTGCAACCGGAACCTCCAGTGGCGCCCTGGCCTGCTATCTGTTTAAATACGGAAAAGTCAATGCTATTGCAGCGAATCATCTCGTCTTCGAACAGGGTTACTCGATGAAAAAGCCATCGGAAATAATAGTTTCTCTTGGGATTGAAGATAATGAAATTATTGAAGTTAAAGTCGGCGGTAAGGCATTGACTTTGACTGAAATTGAAGTTGAATTTTGACACTGGGCAAACGTTTGTATGTGACACTAAACGTTGGTGTGAATGCCCGGGTTTAACGGGCGGGTAATACCCGCCCCTACGGGATAATGCGAAACCTCGTAGGGGCGATTATTAAGAATTTTTAAGCTCGATGTTTTCTTTAACCCATTCCAGAGCGCTGTAGGCATCGTCCGCATAGCCATCAGCGCCAATTTCTTTTGCAAACTCCGAAGTTACCGGACCTCCCCCTACCATGATTTTTATTTTAGTGAATTCTTTGGTGTTTTGTTTTCGAATTAAGTCGATAACACATCGCATTTCATTCATGGTTGTCATGAGTAAGGCACTAAGCATGACAAAGTCCGGCTTGTATTTTATGATTGATTTCACGAATTTTTCACCGGTTACATCCACGCCTAAATCAATCACATCAAAATTGTTGGCTTCCAACAATAAACTCAGCATGGTTTTTCCAATGTTATGAATATCCCCGTGGACGGTACCTATGACCACCCGAGTTCGACCCTTTATCATGACCTTTCCATCAAGTCTGTCTTGTTTTTCAATGGCTCTCAGTGCGGCATTGGCTGCTCTGGCCGATAAAAGAACATCGGTTATAAAAAAATCATCGGTCAGAAATTTTTTACCCACATCTTCAATGGATGGAATAATTGCTTCTTCTATAATCCTTTTTGTTGGCACCCTTCGCAATGCATATTCCTGAATTAATTCCTGAGCTCGTGGAACGTTGCCGCTATAAATGGACTCCTTAAGATCTTTAAACATATTTTCTCTTCCTTTAGCTTTTTAAAGCAATCTTTTCCGAAACTGAGTTGGGGTGATTCCCTCGTTTTTTTTGAATACCTTGCTAAAATAGCTTGTATCTCCAAAACCCAATTTTTCAGAAACATCTGCCACACTGTTTTTAGGATTGTGCAATAATTTTTTGGCTGTTTCCATTTTCACTTTTGTAATATACTCAATAACGGTACATCCTAATACCTCTCTGAAAACATGACTGAGATAGTACTGACTGATAAAAACAGCCTCTGCCACATCCAAAAGGGTAATATTTTTTCTTACATTTGAACGAATATATTCCGTTGCTGAATCCACAATTTGTTTTGTTTTAATCGAGGTTTGATTCCCCTCGAGTAAATCCATATAACTGTTTAGAATGATACAAACCCAACTGCTGATTTCCGCTGCATTGTCCAGGGTATAAATTTCATTAATGACTTTGGTATTAAGATGAATAACCTCAGACATCTCTGCTCCTGTTTCAATCACTGTTCTCGAAATCATAATGATTAGCTCAAGTACCATTGTTTTAAATAATTCCAGCTGTGTAATGTATTTTTTCATAATATCGGAAATGCATCCCAGAAGAGCCTGGTAAGCACCATCCCGATCTAAAATCGCAATTTTTCCTAATAGCTCTTTTTCTTTTTGGAGTTTATATTGTCCATACATGACGTCATTGGATTTCAACAGTTCCTGATGCAATCTTTTTTTCTCTTTAATTTCCTGATTCAGTAAAGACTGATGGTACATGATTTCTTTTTTGTGTTTCTTCGTTTCATTGTAGCTGTTTACAATCTGATTTGCGACCAGGTATAATAAGGATGCTGCTGCATGAACCTTGTTTGAGCTCACCACTTTTAATTCTGATGCGCTTTTTACCAAAGCCTCAATGTCCAGACCTTTGTTCTTTTCTCCCAGCTCCTCATAAAAAAAATCGTCTGGCTCCCACATAAGAATATTTCTGCAGATAATAATGCCTGAATATTTTTCATCAATCAGTAAAGGGGCTGCAAAGGCCAGAATTCCTGCATGGCACATGAAGATATAAGGCTCTGCGTATTTCATCGCCTGAAGGCCTGCGTTTTTATAACTGAGTTCACATTTTGTTTTACCACCAGGGGCTTTTTGAACAATCTCACAAAAGCTGACACAATTGGCACCGTCACCGGGTAATATTTGTTTTCCATTGATGTCCAAAATAACCGCATTAAATTCTGTGGCGCATTCAAAGGCATAGAGTATCTTTAATAATATCTCTTTAAATTCCTTATTTCCAAAATTTTCAATTTTATCCATCATTACCTCATTTTATGACAATTTTAACGCATGATACGCTAAATTTCAAGAAAAAACTCAAAAGAGAGGCATCCATCAGATAACTGAGGAATGTCTCCTTTCGGCGTTAGCGGTTTTAGTACCACTTTAATCCTTGGTATGTTCTTTCTTTGCATAGAGCCAAATAGGAATGAAAAGAAAAAGTAATAAAAACCCAATCAATGCCGGAACTAAACCATAATCCAGTTTATTTATGTAAAAAATTCCAGCTAAATATAACGGAATATTCAGTATACTGCAAGCAAGGGCAATATATTTCCACCATTTTGGAGCTAGTATTTTCTGTTCACCCTTCCCTTTGAAATAGGCAAACAGCGTAATGCCATTGGCAATGACATATCCCATTGCTGATCCAGCCACAATAGCAGAGGGAGTACCCACAAATATTAAGGCAAAATTTAAAATTGCAATTATAATCATGGCTTTAACAGGTGTACCGTGTTTATTCGTTTCAGCTAATACTTTCGGAAGATTACCCTCCAACGCCATTGACTCCATGGCTTTTGCGGATCCAAGTAAAGCGGTTTGAATGATTAATACCATTGCTGCCAACAGCATAATCAATGTAATGGCGGCGCCTGCATTTCCGAATGACATTTTTGCCATTAAAAGCATGGGTGAATAAGGTTCCTCAAGTATTCCCTGTATTCCCAATGTTCCGGTACAGGCAGTTTGGACTGCTAAAAATGTTATGAGACAAATAAATCCACAGGCAAACAATGCTTTTGGTAAATCTTTTTTGGGATTTTTATAGTCAGGACCATAAACTGCTGCGGTTTCCCATGCGCAGGCGCTCCACTGTGCCATTGCCAATATTCCTAAAAGTATCAGAATATGTGTGCCATCCCAACTCCAGGTTTCTGGAAATAAATTTCCAGTAATATTACTTAAATGAAATTGGCCCTTTATCACAGGTACTACCGAAAGAACGATGAGTGGTATCAGGGAAACGATTGCAAGAATATTCCCAATTGTAGCCCCACCTGATAAACCTTTCCAGTTGATAGCAATTAAAACGGTAAATATCAATGCTCCTGCCACAAGTGAAATGGTTTTATCGGAAACACCACTTAACACAGGGATCATGCCATGTAAATATTTACCTATCAGCAGTGAAAAAATTGCCAATACTGGATTCCAGGCCATCCAATATCCCCAGGAGCTAAACCCCCCTATGAATTTATTCATGTCATAATCTTTTGGATGTTTTCCTTTAAATACAGTCTGAACATAACCTGGCAAACCACGTGCTTCTGGATGCATTAGGGCAAAGTCAGCATACGCCATGTTTTGAAGAAATCCTTGTATGATTGAAATTAGCCAAACAATAATTGCAAACACTCCAACATAACCTGCAAAATACCCGATGCTTGGAAGTATCAACATCGGTACGCCTAATGCGATCACCAGACCTTGTTTCCAACTAATTTTATTTGAGTTTTCCGAGTTCATTTTTTTCCTTTCTATAATATGCATGAATACCCTGGTATTATTTACCAACAAATAAAATACACCGAATTGATCAATTACCTGTAATAATCAAATAAATTATTGCAGGTAATTTTATAAGACACTTGATTTTCAGAATTCTTTTAACTTAATTCACTCAAATAAAAGTAATCGTTGAATTGCTTTCCTTAAAAACGTCTTTTGCATAGGGAGTTATCATTGTTCCAGGGTGTAAAATTATCTCAGGCTCCACCACAAGCTGTTTTGCCAATTCATAAGTAATTAATTTCTTCTTGGTACTGTATTCAAGGTTTGAAGACGAGACTTTATTTTTAGACTCTTCAATCTTTTCTTTCTTTACAATTCCGGATGTTGTTAATTTTTCCTCTGAACTGAGTACACTTTCCAAAGCTACATAACTCATAATTCGAACTCCGCATCGGATTAATTGTTTTTCATATTCTCTGAAAATAGTGTAGTACAAAGGATTGGAAATAGCTTTGTACTGCCGATGTTCAATACCTTCTTCTATTATATAAACATGTTTTCCATTAAGTAAAAATTGGCGTAATGCTCTTGTTTTATCGTTAATGGCTATTCCGTTTACTGAAGAGGCTATTTCATCAATAGTAAGCTTACATACAACTAAAAATTCATATCCCGAAAATTCTTTTTTATCCTTGACATCATCTAAAAACACGGTCTCATATCCCGATATTATTACAGCGTCGCCATCACATTGAAGAAACTTTTTACTAGTAATCTCATCACATTTTACCTGATGGGGTTTTACTTTTTCCATCAACCGATTAAACACTTCATTGGTTATTAAATCAATGTCCATTTACTCACTCCTATCTTCTAGTTCTTCGGATTTTTTACGATTAATCCTAACATTCTTCCTTGAAGATTACAGGCATTTGCTTCATCATAGTCAATATGCATATAGGTATCGAAATGCTCTGAAACCCTAAGCTTTACATTTTTAAACATCATCGGACGATCTGTAAAAATTTCTACGTCAACGCGATCTCCATCTTTAAAAAACAGATTATCTGCATCTTCCATTGACATATGAATATGTCTTTCTGCTACCAGAACCCCCTCATTCAAATGCAACATTTTTCCGTTTGCACTTATTTCCAACCCTGGTGTCCCCTGAGTTTTACCGCTTGCTTTTACGGGCGCATTTATTCCCAGAATCTTAGCATCAGTTTTTGAAACCTCAATTTGTGGCTTGTCTCTTTCCGGGCCCAATACTACAACATTTTGAAGTTGACCTTTTGGACCTTTAAGCGTTACGCGTTCCTTACAGACAAATTGACCGGGTTGTGACAATGCTTTAATTTTTGTCAGTTTGTAATCCTTTCCAAATAATTTGTCGATTACTGCTCTTGTTAAATGAACATGACGTCCTGAAGCTTCAATTTCTACGTAACCCAATTTTTTAAACTTTCGGTAAATTTTATCAAAAATAATATCAACGTATTTTTCTAATTGATCACTCATTTGTTTCTCCATCCTGTATTAATGATCTAAATGCTTAAAGATGATAATATACATAACTGAAGATAAGCGATTGTACCCTTTTATTAAGTCACTCCTTGCTACAGTGCCATCCGTCAATTTAAAAGCTTCATAACAAGCTATTTCAGTCTTTCTAATCAACGCCCGGAGTGAATTCAGCAGAATCGGAATTTCTCCTATTTCATATGTAATATTAAATAAGTGTTCATGGCCAAAATATTTTTTAGGATTGTGGGACCTTTCTCTTATTTCGTTATGGTTGAGCCCTAAAATCTTAATTGTTTTTAGTGGTTCATCCAAAACTTCACTTCTGGACATTTCGCCGATATAATCGAAAACCTCTTGTAAATCTGAAACAAGGTCTTTTAATTTTAGTTCATTCGCTCTAATTTGAACCTTCATTATTTCAGCCATTAACAAATCCACTTCACCTCTGAGTTTAATACGTTTATGGTCCTTATTAACAAGCAGATTACCGTAAACCTGTGTCATATGCTCTGGCTTCTCGTCTAAATATCCGCCGCTTTCCAATATAAACTTACCTATATTATTTGCTGCCATCTCAGAAGCCTTTTCCAATACATTTGTAACTGGATTATCTATGATTTCATCAATCAAAACCAACTTTAATTTATGATCTGTTATCACTGATTTTGCTGAAGGCGTCAAAATGGAGCTTTTAGGGAGCCTCAATTCATTATTTTTAATAGTCTGTCCGGATTTAATGATTTTTTTCATTCCCTCTTCGGTTATTAGATTCATTGGTTCACTTCCTTAATTAAACTATAATAAAGCGCATGGCGTATTATTCTTGATAATTCAGGGAGACTTCAACTCCCTGAATTTCATTGAATATCAGTTTAATCCAACTAATTGTCTAAACCTTTTTCCTTTGGTAACATCTCATTTACATCGGCATGGGGACGTGGAATAACATGTACTGAAACCAATTCTCCAACTCTTTCAGCCGCAGCAGAACCTGCATCTGTAGCCGCTTTCACTGCGCCAACATCTCCTCTTACCATAACGGTTACCAGTCCGCTGCCAATTTGTTCTTTTCCAATTAAAGTAACGTTTGCCGCTTTTACCATAGCATCAGCTGCCTCAATAGCCGCAACCAATCCCCGTGTTTCAATCATTCCTAATGCATTTGTGTTTGCCATTTTATTTACCTCCCAGTAAAATTAAATATTTAATTGATTTTTTAGTTTTTCAAAAATTAAATCTGTAACCAGTTCCAGTCTATTCTCAATAGTTCTGTCCATTTCCGCTTCTTCGGTGGATTTTTTCTTTGAATGGTTTTTGCATTTACAATCCACGATGTTTCGTATTTCGTCCAGTTCTTTTATGCCATAGGCTACCCTCCGCAAGTTGAGTAAATTAAGGGGTGAAATATTATCTGAAGTTGCACTTCCACCAATCGCCCCACATCCTAAGGTTAAGGCAGGTGCTAAGTTGGTCGTTGCTCCAATTCCACCCAAGGCTCCAGGGGTGTTAACCAGCAATCGGCTTACTGGCTTCTTTAAAGCAAATTCCCTTATTCTTTCTTCATTCCTGGAATGAATGATCATTGTATGACCGGCACCTTCATTGCTTAAAATTTCAATTGCCCTTTTACAGGCCTTTGTCCAATCATCTTCAACATAAAAAGCTAATATAGGGCAAAGCTTTTCTCTTGAAAATGGAATTTTGTGTCCAACACTGGATTCTACGCCAATTAGAACTTTTGTATCTTCAGGCACATTTACTCCTGCCATTCCAGCAATGTAAGACGCCTTTTTTCCAACAATTTTAGGATTCATGGTCAGCTTGGGTGTTAACATTATTTTTTCCAGATGCTTCTTTTCTTCTGAGGACAATATATAACAGCCCTGTTTTTTCAATTCTTTTAGTACGCTGTTTTCAGATTCCTTTTCAACGATAATCGATTGCTCTGATGCACAAATAACGCCATTGTCAAAAGTTTTTGAGTCGATTATCTGCTTTACTGCAAGTGGAATATTTGCGCTCTTTTCAATAAAAGCGGGTCCATTCCCGGGACCTACGCCAATGGCAGGATTACCTGATGAATAAGCAGCTTTTACCATGGCTTCTCCGCCTGTCGCTAAAATTAAACTGGTATTTTCATTTTTCAAAAGTTCATTGGTGCCTTCCATTGTAATTTCAGTTACGCATCCTATACAATCCCCTGGCATTCCAGCCGCCACAGCTGCTTCCTTTATCACTTTTACGGTTTCGATAATGCATTTTTTTGCACTTGGATGGGGTGAAAACACAATGGAATTTCCAGATTTTATGGATATGAGGGTTTTATAAATAACAGTTGAAGTTGGATTTGTTGATGGAATGAGTCCTGCTACAACTCCAACCGGTACTGCTACTTCATATAGTTTTTTTCCTTTATCCACATTTACTATACCAACAGTTTTCATATCTTTTATACTGTCATATACAACTTGTGAGGCAAAATAATTTTTAATTATTTTATCTTCATAAACCCCAAAGCCTGTTTCTTCGTTGGCTGACTTTGCAAGTTTTTCAGAATTTTGCAATCCAGCATTTTTGATGGCTTCGCATATTTTATCAATTTCTGTTTGACTCATTTGACCAAGTTTTACCTGTGCTTCTTTTCCATTTCTCAGTAACAGGCGCGTTTCTTGAATTGATATAAGATCTTTGTCAACTAACTGCACAATTTATTCCTCCTTTCTTTTTAATTCACTTAATATGGTTGATATAAGGTCAAATTTTCGGGATCTCTTAATTTTTTCTTTGCTCATACCTATCAGATTCATTTCACGAGCCAACTTTCTTAAGTTAGAAACTGTCATCATGTTTAACTCTTCTTCTGAATAATTCCAACTCTTAACTGCTTTATTTTCATTCTGTCCAAAGACTGTGTTTGTGTGAAAACATAGTTCTTCTTCTGATTCCTCCACACCTTCAATAAACGCTTCATCAATGTTTTGTTCTTTTGCATTATCGGGATTTTCATTAAGTCTTTTTTCTGTTTTAAGCATTTCTTCTGTTTGATCGTCCAATCTTGCAATGACCGTATGGTTTCTGTATCCTCCTACTGATTTTGCTGCCTCAACCCCTGCAGCAATACTGGCTGACACTGCCGCAACATCCCCATGTATCACTAGTGATACAATTCCCCCTGACATTTTTTCAGCCTTTACAAATTCAACTTCAGCTGTTTTAAGACATGTATCCAAGGCTTCAACAGATCCTACAAAGCCAAACGTATCAATGATACCGACGGCAATCATTTTTATACCACTATTGGATTGTTAGCAATATACTGACACGCTTGTGCAAAGGCCTCACAGGCAGCTTTACATGCTGACTGAGATCCTGTCATTAACGCTCCGCCAAAATTCGACGTCGCTGTAGGAGGCAGATATGTCTTGCAAATTTTTACATCGGCTGCTTTCAAAGCGGCATCAATACCATAAATTGACTCAATTGGTGGAGCTATACAATATGCCAGAGGCGTTCCAACAGGTATACCAGCCATTTCGGATAAATAAATGCCTGTACTTGAAATACAATGTGCTAAATATATTGATTCCCCATTATCATTTCCATTTACGAAAAATGCACCGTTTTTAATATAATTCGCACACGATTCAAGTCCGCTTTTCACTTCAGCTGGATTTTCACCTGCCAATATTCCGATAGCTTCTCCCGCAAATGTTGTAAAGTTCCCAACAAATGCCGAGAAAACACATTCTGCATATACTACCTCTACATCTGCTGCTTTTGTTGATTCATCAAGTGCAATAAAAGTAACATCATCAATTGACCCCGTAATAAGACCTAAACTCCTTTGATGGGGTTTAAGGTTTAGCGCCCTGGCTAAATCTTCACTTACATTGGGAATTACATTCTGACAAACTACATTGGCACGTATAATTTCTCCTATCACTGGTTAACGCTCCTTTCTAATCTATACTAATTTCAAATCAACGCCTGACATTTTATACTTGATCATTGTTTGACAAAGCTCGGCTATCTGGGCGCCGGCCTCAACGGGTACTGTTCCGAGTGCATGGATGTTGGAAATAACTGTTCTCCCGGCTTCTTCCATGCCCATTGTGGGTTTATATGTAATATATGCGCCCATTGATCCGGTAGAGTTTAAACCTGGTCTTTCTCCAACAAATACTGCAATAACATCCGCATCTGTTATTGCTCCAATTTCATCACCGATGGCGACACGACCATTGGTGACAAAGAATGGTGTTGAATAACTTAATCCCAATGATTTGAGCCCTTGCTCTAAAGCCGGTAAAAAATCTGCTGCGTTTTTCTCGATGGCACGGGAACTTAATCCATCAGCAAAAACAATTTGAACATTTAAATTCTTCACCGTATTTTTTTTGACGATTTCTACTGCTTCATCGGTTAGTTTTTTTCCAGTGTTTGGATTCTTGATATACTCGGCTTTGTCAACTGCAATGGTGGAAAGTGTAATAAATCCAAGTTCTTTAATAAGAGCAGGATTAACATCGGACCATACCGCATTTTGCGCAGCAGAATGGTCTGCTAAAAATCTCAAATATACTTTTGTTAAAGGTCTGGGACCTGCTCTCCAAATTCCTAATCGACCGGTTGTTGATTCCTTCATCTTCATATATCCGTCTCGATCATATGGATTCGGCACATAAAACGTTTCTTGCATCGTTGGTACAGTTAAATCTTCCACATAGCCATCATCGGTATTATCGGTTTTTGCTGAAACTTTCGATTCATCCTGATTAGAATGTGTTCCACTTTCGGCTAATTCTTCCTTAATCACATTTTTAATAATGTCACGAATTGTATCTTTTAAAGTAGCTTCGTTTAACATTTCATATCACCCCTTCTTATTATTTTAAGAAAATTGAAGCATCGCCGGCTTTTTCTGTAAATCTGCAGTTTTCATCGAGTATTTCCATTTTTTGCAACCATTTTTCAAATTCAGGTATTCTTCTCATTCCGGATAACTCTAAAAGTGTTTGCCAATCATGATTACCCAGTAATTGATAATTCAGCATAATGTCATCACCCATTGGTGCTGTTACAAATGCTGGCATCCCTGCATGGGCCAATAATAACGCAAGATTTTCAGAATCATTTTGACTTGCGGGCATATGATTGGTGTAACATACATCAACGCCCATAGGGAATAATGAAAGTGTTCCCATGAAGTGTTCTTCCAGTCCGGCACGTAATTGTTGTACTGAATCATAAATATACTCTGGTCCAATAAATCCGACTACGGACATGACATAAAATGGATCATAATGTCTGCCATAACCATAAGTACGTGCTTCGAGGGTAAGCATATCAACGCCCATATGTGCGTCAGCAGAAAGTTCTGAACCTTCTCCTGTTTCAAAATACATAATATTTTTCCCTCCGGAAATACACTCGCGTTTCCCAAGATCATAGGCCTCATCCAGTAATGCAGTGGTTACACCAAATGATTCATTTGCTTTTTGAGTCCCTGCAATCGATTGAAAAATCATATCCAGGGGTGCTCCCTTACGAAGTGCTGCCATTTGAGTGGTAATATGAGAAAGAACACAGTTTTGTGTGGGTATTTCCCATTTCATTCTAAATTCATATAATTTGTGAAGTAAGAATGTTGTTGATTCTACCGTATCCTGAACCGGATTCAGTCCAAGCATTGCATCCCCAACACCATAAGCAAGTGCTTCATAAAGTTCTGCAAAAATTGCATCGATGTCATCTGTTGGATGATTAGGTAATGCTCTGTTCGCTGCAATACCTCGGTTTCCTATGGTCGTAACACATGTGGCAACATTGTCAATTTTTTTCGCAACATAAATTAAATCCATATTAGACATAATTTTTGTTACTGCGGCAATCATTTCTGAAGTTAAACCCGTTGCGATTCTTTGAATAATCGGTCCTGTTGATGCGTATTGCATTAAAAAGTCGCGAAATTCTCCGACCGTCCAGTTTCTTATTTCTTTGTATACTGCTTCATTGACCTGATCCTGAATGACTCGGGTAACATCGTCAATTTCATAGGGAACTGCCGGATGATCCCGAATATCTGATAACAACATATCAGCCAGTACAATTTTTGCAGCAGCTCTTTCTTCTTTCGAAGTCGCAGCAAGACCTGCCAGCTCATCGCCTGACTTCTGTTCACTTGCTTTTGCCTGGACTTCATTAAGGTCTTTGAATTGATAGGTTCTTCCAAACAATACGGTTTTTAGTTTCATGCTTTCACTCCTTATTTTTTTAGATTATCCTGTATGCGATAATCAAAACTTTGATTCGTTCAGCTTTTCAGTTAACTAATCAAAGGATAAATGATCTTGTCTGCGGTAATCTATCCTTTGATCAGTTTAGCCTTACAGTTGAACTGATCTTATTTAAAGATTAAAGTTTTTACAACCACCGGCAATACCATCCCACCGGCAATCGGATTTCCAATATCAATGTAATCTCCATCACTGACTAAAATACTGTCAATACAAATAACCGGATGTTTGTTATCTAAAATCCGCTTAATTGTTTGCCCTAAAACTTTTGCTATATCCTCTTCAACTACAATTATTATGGGATAATTATGTTTGATCATTCCATTCAAACCTTTGATCAGTTGTTCAGCACAGGCTTCTATTTGTTTGAAAGTTGGTGAACATATTCCTTTAAATCCAATCGCTACTTTTTGAAATTCTCCTTCCAGTTTAAACCATTCAATACGCTTTGCAATCTCACCTGAAATTTCAGGAATACCACTATTTTCATTAAAAGGTATTCTCACAACTGGAATGTTTTTTAAAGGCAAAACTGATTTGTCATAGGTAACAGTACTCCCACTAATTTCAGCGGTGTGTGAACCCGCGCCTACTACTGTAGCTCTGATGGTTTCTTCTGATTCCATCACTTTTAATCTTGTGAACAGTTCTGATTGACGGATTTCACGACCTAAAATGATTCCAATATCCTGATACTTGAAAATGTCTTCGTTTTCATCGTAATGGTAAACAATATCTGCTACACCCCCAGAAAATGTAATGCAATCGATGGGCTTCTTTATTGGCATCTCTTTTGCCGTTAGCATCAACTCGTAGTATTGATCCCTGGCTTTCATACCAACAATAGTCTCAAGCTGACGAACCATTATTTTTGCCAATTTTGATAAACTCTCTTCATCAGCCATTTGACCCAACTCAATACCAAGTTTCTCAGTTTTAATTATTTGATTTATTTTTTCATTGATGTAAATTATTTTCCCATGATCGTCCATTTTAATTAAACGACCACCAATATCAAGACATCCTGTGCTGATTGGATCTCCATGATCAAATACGACTATGTTTGACGTTCCTCCTCCCACATCAATGTTTGCTACAACCGTATTCTGTTCTTTTGAAATCTTGTCTGAACCTGCACCTTTACCTGAAATGATACTTTCTAAATCAGGACCTGCCGTTGCCACTACAAAATCACCGGCATAACCGCTCAGTTTATGCAGAACCTCACTGGCATTAGCTCTTCGAGCTGTTTCTCCTGTAATAATAACTGCACCGATGTTAATATCTTTTTTTTCAATGTTCGCATTGCAAAACTCTTCATCAATTATTTTCATGACTTCATTCATATCAATACGATCATCTGAAGTCAGAGGGGTAAAATAGATTTTACTTTTGTAGATGATTCTCTTTCCAATAATTTCAATCCGGGCGATGTTAAAACTCGAAGCCATATTTTCAAGAAGGATCTTAGAAAATATCAGTTGCGTCGTTGATGTTCCAATATCTATTCCAACACTAAGAATCTCTTGTCTTTTAAAATTCTCCATAAATTATTCACCTCCTGGTTTCTTTATGAATTTAAACAATCACGAAAAAAGACGCAGCTTAAATTTTAAATATCTCTGTTAGATATTTAAACCTTAAGCTGCGTCGCCTAATACCATTGCTTCGTTGCAATGTAATAATTTAAATTATGTTCAATAAAAAAACGTAACCAAAAATATAAACATCTAAAAATAAGATATTCAAACTTTAAGCTACGTCACTTAATTAAATTGCTTCGTCGCAATTTATAGTTTAAATGCGAATGAAGTCGTTGTGCCTTCATTTCCTGTTTCAATGACTAATTTACCAGCCAGTTTTTCATAAACATAGGTTTTCACAATGGTAAGACCCAAACTATTTGATTTTATCTGTTCGGGATTGTAACCGATTCCATTATCTTTTACATCTACCACTTTGATTTTTCCATCACATGCAGTCGTAATTTCAATACAACCACCGCAACCATTAGGAAATGCATGTTTGAGTGAGTTTTGTATCAACTCATTCACGATTAAAGCGACTACCGTCGACTTTTCGCTGTCAATATAAAAATCAGTACCCTTCACAGAGATCTCAATCTTTTTATTCTCTGTTATTCCGTATGATAGCATATTTTGTTTTATTTTGTCAAGCACTTCTTTTACCGGCACCTTGTTGTTCGTTTTTTTTTCTAAAAGTTCATGTGTAACAGCTATACTCAGTATACGATTGATACTGTCACTTAATATGGCTTTAACTGCACTATCACTGCAACTCCGACTTTGAAGCCTAAGTAAAGACGCTACTGTTTGAAGATTATTTTTAATACGATGATGTATTTCATGAGAGGCTACCAAATAGCTGTTTACCTCATTTTCAAATTTTCGTATTTCCGTAATATCATCAATGAATACAATAATATCGATATTTGTTCTTTTAAGGACGAATATTCGTATTTTATAAAATTTGCTGCCAACTGAAACTTTTCCTTCGAAACTCTTTTCAATTACAAAATGACTATGATTTTCGGTATTAAATGAATCATTTACATTCGAAATGATATCATCAAAATTCTTTGATGAATAGTTCAGATTATCAAAATGCTGATTTTTTATGGATTTATATCCAAATTCCTGATATATTTTAATCGCACGCTGATTGAAATATTTTAAAAGGCCTTTGGCATCAAATATTAAAATCCCCTCGCGTATTTGCAAATCTTCATTTTCACTGTTAAATCCGAAAATTGAAATCAATATTTCATTTATTTTTTCAATATCAGGAAATGACTGCAACGAAACAATCGGTTCCACTGAGGAATTCAAATCAAGTACTTTTTCCAGTATTAAGGTGGCTACAACATTATTTTTATGAATAATTGGGACGACGGTTTGTCTTGTCCAAATTTTATTCTTATTTTTATCATAACTCACACCAATCGTATCTTTTGTTGTTACACCCAAATCAAAAGATCGAAACACAGCAGGTTCATTCTCCCTATATATAAGCTGTCCCATATATGAGTCAATATAAATCGATTTTCTTTTTTTATATGATTCGGCAACAACAACCGCAAGATCATCATCATGGACCTTAATATCGACAAAAGTCTCGCAATCAAATCCATCGTTAAAATAGGGAAGAATCTTTGCCACATCGATGATCGCCTCTATTTCATCGTTATTTAAAAGTGTAAACTCTTTACATTGCTTAACGATAAACTCTCGGTCACAATTATATGTCATATTGTCACCCTTTGCCTTTTTCCGCTGATAAAAGCAACACTTCGCTGATTACGCGGAGTGAACAACTTTTCTCCATACTTAGTGTTCTTAGTTTTTTATAGGCTGCGTCTTCATTAAGACCCTGGGTTTGCATTAAAAAACCTTTAGCCTTTTCAATTATTTTACGATCTTCTAATCTTTTTGTCACTTCATCAAGTTTTTGTTCAATATCTTCTGACTCAAGCGCTTTAGCATAAGCAATCTTTAATGCCGGAACCAATCTATTCTCATCTATGGGTTTTACGATGTAACCAAAAGCTCCGGCTTTTTTAGCACCCTCAATGTATGCATCGTCGGAGTATGCTGTTAAGAAAACGACACCCTTGCTAAGTTTGTCCCTGCGAATTATCTTAGCAGCACTCACCCCATCCAGATTAGGCATATTAATGTCAATAAGTACCATATCCGGATGATGCTCTTTGCATAAATTTATTGCATCAAAGCCATCTTTCCCTTCACCCAGAACTTCAAATCCCGCATCTTCCAGTATACACCTTATATCCATGCGTGTTATCGGTTCATCTTCAACAATGATAATTCTCATGATTAACCTCAACTCCACTCAAGAAATTTTCTTAACTCCTTGATTTTTTGATTTTTAAGTGATGAAATTTTAAATATTTCGTCAACACCTGATAATCTTAATGATTCTTCAGCATAAATATAATCTTCTTCATCCTGTATCAGGTCAATCTTAGTTACTATTCCAATGATCGGTTTGGTAAACATTCTGGCGAACCCTGGTGGGAATACATTTTGCCTGCTTTTGCAGTCCATTACCAGCGCAATAACATCAGCCTCTACGGATGTGACCTGTAAAGCTGAATAGTACCCTCGGTTTTCCAGATATTCTCCAGGTGTATCGATTACGTTTTTATGAAATTCTATTACTTGAGTTTTGTCATAATCAAACCTATAAGACTCCAATCTTTGAAATAATGTTGTCTTACCACTCCCGGATGAACCAATAAACATTACTTTTTTCATTGTAAAAACCTCACGTTCTAGTTACTATTGGTATTGACATCCCCTGTAACTTTGACAATGTTTTAAGAATCTTATCTACAGATGCTTCCACAGACGCCACATCACCCAGGATCACGAGAGAACCGTTAAAACGATCAACATAACCTATCGTAACGTCTCCAGCTTTTACTGCAACATCCGCTGCAATTATAGCAGCTTCACTGGGTGTTATTGTCAATATTCCAATAGAATTGTGATTCTCATCCAATCCTAATTTTTTATAGATGCTATTATCAGGATTTACAATAATATGCGCTAACGTAACCTGCTTACCTGGAACGTATTCCTGGATAACTCTTTGAACCTTTTCATTCATTATTGAACTCTCCTTAATTGGTTAAAGCGCTACCAACTTTTATTATCATATTAAATAATCATTTGTTTGTCAACACTTTAAACATTACATTCTTTATTTGAAATTTTATTTGTCATTCAACATAAAACTTAAATTACTGGTTATTCCTGATATGAGTTTTATACGTATTTCTTATTCCTTTTTTTCACAAAAATCCTGCCAATTTGCAGGGTATGCTGTAAAGAAAAATTTACAATGATCTGGGGAACCGAATGTTACGGATGAATCCTTTGGAATATAAAAGACATCCCCTGAATAACCAGTATATGTTTTCTCATTAATCGTTATTTTTAATGTGCCCTCTATTATGTAATCCAATTCATCATAACCCAAATACCAATCGAAGGATGATTTCTCAATTTCCAAAAATCCCGTCGCCATGTTTGGACATTCATCAATCGTTAATATTTCCTTAAACACAACGTTGTCTTTAGGATTTCCGGTATCGAATTTTTCACATACGACACTGTTTCCTCGTATGAGTCTCAACCCTTCAGGATCACAAACCTTATTCAATTGTTGTTCTTCTATTTTTAATTCTCCCATAACTTCATCCACAATACGCGATATGAGTTCTTCAGAAATGTTTGATTCTAAAACTCTCTCTTTAACTATTTGTTCAACGTTTTTATTCACTGTTATTGTCCTTTCTATAATAAAGTCTTCTTGAAGTCTTCATGTGGTGACGGGATCACTGTGTAGTAAACTAAATTCCCACTTTCTTTAATAATCTCTACACCAGCTTCAATGGATGCATTGACCTCTGAAACATCTCCTGTCATTATTAAATAGGATTTACCTCCTATTCCAGAACCAAGCCTTAATTCAACAAGCTGTACTGCTGATGTTTTAACACAAGTATCAGCTGCTACAATTAAAGACGCCATTGACAGACTTTCAATAACACCGATTGCGCCTATTTTCTCAATATTGCTGGAACCGGTTATGGCTGGAAAAATTTGCTCATCGACGTTTGGTATCATTAAATCATCAATAATAAATTCGTTACCCAAAAGTTTTGCACCTTTAATTGAATTTTCCACCGAGGCTACGTCCCCATATATGAATGTTATGTATTTTCCCGGACAAGTAGCTGTTGAAAACATAAGTTTTACATTTGCAATTTTCAGCATATGATCGGCTACTTCAATGCCTTTTGCGATACTGTTAAGTTCTATAAAACCAATTGCATTTAACATATTCTACCTCCTTTATATTCTTTCAATGGTTATCGATTCTTTTGAAACATCTGTGATCATTCCTGAAATACTGGCGTGAATACTCGCGCCCAGTTTTCCATCTTCCATTTCCCCAATGAGTGTCCCTTCATTGACAATCATGCCTTTTTCCACTATAGGCTTGGCAGGACCTCCGATATGTTGCTTCAGGGGTATGACTGCTTTTTTCAAATTGTAATCACAACTCATTAATGGGGCACTTAGGTCATATTTTTTTAACCCAAGCCTTTCAACAAGTCTTTTAACCGGTATTTTCCGATATTCAATCATTTCTGATACCGGTTTTTTTTCACCTTCTTTATCAATCTTTATACCTGATTCAGTCAGCTCCTGTTTAATCATTGCATTTACTTTTCTTGGGGATAACCCATTTGGACAGGCGTACAATTCACAGGCCCCACACTCAGAGCAACCTAATGCTGTTTTCATTCCAGAAAAATCAGATAAACCATAGTTTACAATTCTCATGACTATGTGGGGTTTAACATTATGACCAAGCAAATCCCTGGGACACAAATCTGTACACTTTTGGCATTGTATGCATGCGGTCTTTGACTGTTTTAATACCTGTTCTATATTTTTAGTTTTTTCTCTGACTAGTGAACAGCTTTTATCTAAGAGTATGATTGCTTTAGTCGTTTTCGTTATTGACATGTTAAAATCAGATATAATCTTTCCCATCATTGGTCCGCCGTCAATTCCAACTTTTTCATCTAAATTTTCGATACCGCAACACTCTAAGGCTTCTTTATAGCTCATTCCTATGGGAATGCAAAATGTACCAGGTTTTTTCACTTCCCCGGTAATGGTCACGTATGTGGAAGTCACCCTTTTACCTTTGCTCGCATTACTAATATTTAATACTGTTTCCACATTGCAAACGATACACCCTACATTTAAGGGAATACCACCTTTAGGTACAATCCTTTTTAAAACCTCATATACTGTTATTTGTTCGTCACCGGCAGGATAAAAATCTTTTAACAGACAAATCTCGATATTTTTATTGTTTTCTAATTGTTCTTTTAAACGATTGATCACTTCAGAATGTTTTGCTTTGATTGCAATGTAGCCCTTTTTAGCGCCTGTTTCTTGAATAATTCTGTTTAATCCTTCTATAATATCCCTGGTGAAGTGTAACAGTAATTCCTGATCAACTCGTATTAACGGTTCACACTCTGCCGCATTAACAATAATAACTTCGGCTTTCGCCGATAATTTCACATGTGTGGGAAAACCAGCGCCTCCTGCTCCGACAACACCGGCTTCCTTAATGGTATTTATAAAATCACTACTCATCCATATCCTCCTCTCCATCGGTTTTTGCATCAATAATGCCGATAATAATACAATCAACCGGTGAATTTTCCAGGCCTTTAGACCTTCTTGCTGCGCTTCCTTTTGTCAATAATACCAGTTCCCCGATTCCAGCTCCGATTAAATCAGTGGCAACAACTATTTCACCATCCTCACATTCTTTTTCTCGATTTAATAGCTTTACTTTAAGAAACTTTAAACCCCTTAAACCATCTTCTTTTCTTGTACACCAAATACTGTCTACAACCCGTCCAATGTTCATTAAATATTCCGCCTTTCATCGAACTCTTTTAAAATACGCTCCACAGCTTCATTAACTGAAGCTGTATCACCCAGTACTGCTATCATTGCAAAATGCTGTGGACATATCCCTTTTATTTCAACAACATTTACATTTGCTGCTTTTTCGGCAATATCTGTCGCAGCAAGCATTTCCACAAGTTTTCCCTGAATTAATCCTACCGTATCAAATTCCTTGCTTTCCAGAAAATCATTTGAAAGTGATCGATTCTTCAGCATTTTTATAACGCCTTCTGAAGGAGACTTAATTATTTCAATATCCATATTGGTCACTATTTTTATCTTGTATACAATTCATTGCTATTCCTATGGGGGTTACAAAATGAGGGTTTCTCGGTTTATATGTTTTAATTTTCAAGTCCTTTTCTATTACTTTTTCTATGTTTAAAAGACAGCTGGTACCTCCTACTAAATAAATACCATCAATATTATACTTTTCAATGTGCTTTTTGATTATTGACGCTATTTTCTGTGCTACTGGCTTAAGCAATCCAGAAACTTCTTCCTGTTTTTGTGGGTCCTGCTTAATAATCTCTGCTTCTTCAAATGAAATTCTATAATTTCCTGCAATCACTAAAGTGCATTGGGTTCCTCCGGTAGGTTCATCAGCAACAGAAACTATTTTTCCATCTTTTATTATGGCCAGGCCTGTTGTACCACCACCTATGTCCACAACAACACCATTCTTTATTCCCAGCACTGCATTTGCAGCGGTAGGTTCATCTACAACATTAATCACTTCAAACCCAGCACCTTCAACTACATTTTTAAGATACCTTGTATCATTAATTGTTGTACCCGGTGGTATTGCTACAGCTGCATTTTTCAATTCGCAACCAATTTTGTCTTCAATTTCTTTTTTCAGTTGTTTAACAATTTTCAATGCTCCCAGATAATCCAGAACTAAGCCATCTTTAACAACTTGTGCAAATCGGTATGCACCAGCAATGGGTTTTTTGTTCTCGTCCAATACACATATTACGATATAGGCTGTGCCCAGATCCACTCCTACAAACAACTGCTCTTTATTTTTGGGTATTATTGGATTCTTAAGAGCACTTACAAATTCAGATGTAATTTTATCAGAATCTTTAAAAAAATACATTCCTTCTCAACCTCCATTCTATTTTGCAATCCTTTACAAATAAAAAACAAAAAACTTCCACGTCATTACCCATTTTATTGGATAATCACATGGAAGCTTCGTCGCTTTTATACAAATGCCTCGTTGCATTTATATTATATATCTTTGAGTCATTATCTCAAATTAATTTTATATTGTCAACCTTCATTATTCAGAACAATAAATAAATCGTTTAAAGCAACTGAAACAAAAACCTCTTTGTCTATTATGAATAATACACAAAGAGGCTGGTTTTATACTTCTAATTTTTTCTTTCGGTAAGCTTTGAGGTACTTGACATTAAAACTGTCTCGGCCTGCCAGTGTTTCTGCTGCGCAAATGCTGGACATCATTTTCCTGTCCAGTGGGTCAATCAGAAGTGAATCCAGGCCTTTGGCAATGGCCATGACTGCAAAATTCCGATTAAGAAATTTACGTTCAGGCAATCCAAAGGAGATATTTGATAAACCGCAAATGGTATGAATGCCTTTATATTTTTCCATGATGGTTTCCACGGTATCAATAAACCCCATACCAAAGGTGTTATTTGTGGAAATGGGTTGAACCAAAGGATCCACATAGATATTTTCAAGCTTCACATTATTTTGGATCAGCCGATTAATTAATATATCTGCGATTTTTAAACGATCTTCTTTGGTTTCCGGCATTTTCTGATCATTCATACACAATGCCACAACTTTTAGAGATGTTCCTGCAATCAGCGGTAAGATCGTATCCAGTCGTTTCTTTTCCAGAGATATGGAATTAACCATGGCCTCTTCTCCATTGAGTTTGATTCCCCGTTCAATGACTTTGGGATCAGGACTGTCAATGGAGCATGGGAGTTTAGTGACTTCTTTGATGTTTTTGATGAGCCACTCCATGTAGTCCCCTTCTTTGCCAACAAATATTCCTGCATTGACGTCGATATAGGTGGCTCCGGCTTCGGTTTGGTCAATGGCCAGCTTCTGAATAAAGGCCGCATCATTTTGTTTAATGGCCTCGCCAACCGATTTACGGCTGGCGTTAATTAGTTCTCCTACAATAATCATATGATTTTCTCCAGTCTATGAAGCTATGAGGGTTCTTGCCAGTACAACAGCTTCCCCGGCATCTTCAGAAAAACCATCAGCGCCGATTTCGTTGGCAAACTCCTGAGTAACCGGAGCCCCGCCAACCATTGTTTTTACATTCAAATCAGAATTGCGAATGGCTTCCACGGTTTCCCCCATGGTTGTCATGGTGGTTGTCAGCAGTGCTGACAAACAAATAATATTGGCTTTATTATCTCTGGCTGTCTTCATGAATTTTTCAGCCGGTACATCAATGCCGAGATCGATGACTTCGAAGCCTGCACTTTCCATCATCATGGAAACAAGGTTTTTACCGATATCGTGGAGATCTCCTTCTACTGTTCCAATAACCACAAGGCCTCGTCCGCCATCATCCCCTTTGAGGTATGGTTTAATCACTTTCATCCCTGCTTTCATGGCGTTTGCCGCCATAAGCATTTCCGGTACAAACAGATCACCGATTGAAAAAAGTCTGCCGACTTCATCCATGGCACCGATGAGACCTTCATTAAGAATCACCTGACTGTCCACACCCGCTTCAATGGCTTCTTTTACCGCTTCAACGACATCGTCATCTTCAAATTCCATAATTGCATCATAAATTGCTTGTGTACTCATTATTTTTTCTCCTTAAATTTCATTTTATTTTTACCAGACCATATCGCCTTTAACAAGGCCGGGGAAATTATTTCTGATTTTTTCATCGATCTCTTTTGTAAATGTTTTCTGTTCAGACTTTTTGAAAATTTTATTCACTTCCTGGAAGGCTCTGTCTTCTGCTGTAAATCGGTTGCTTTCCCATTTTTTACGCATTTCTCTGGTGGCAACTTTAGGATAGAACGCCATTTTCCGCATATTCTTTTGGGTATGCTTGAGATCCAAATAGGTTCCTCCCGGGCCAACTTCATGGATGAGATCCAAGCAGAGGTTTTCTTCGCTGAATTCCATACCACGTTTCATCCGTTTAAGCATCAAAGCTATTTCATTGTCAATGACTGCTTTGGAATAATCAAAGGCCATTAAGCTTCCCAATAGGCCGCCCATATTAAAAAGATCTGATCCGGCCAATAGGGCGCCGGTGGTATTAATGCCTGTTTCGTATCCGCACTGGGCGTCATTGATCTGGGAATTGGTCAGACCAATATATCCCCCTGAAGGCACACCATAATATCTGGCCATTTGGGAATGGGCCATTTGTAAAATACCTGTTTCAACGGCACCTGGTGCATAGTTCCCTGTTCTTAAATCTGCCACCGTTGATAAAACGGCATAGATCATGGGTGCTCCTGGACGAATGAGTTGTATTAGTGTGGAAAGGGCTAAAAATTCAGCATTTCCTAAAACTAAGGTCCCAGTCATGGACATTGGGGATGTCATTCCTGCATTGGGAACAATGGTTCCGTAAACAGGTAATCCCTTTTCGGTGAGATAAATCACCGCGTCTGTGGAATCCACATCCATGGTGAGTGGCGAAACCACCGGGCAATAGTGGTGGTTAATAAAAGGTCTTTCATAATAAGCTTCTTTACCACCGGCAATGATTTCTCCAATCTCCAGAACATCTTCTAAATCTTTAATGGTCGGTGTGTTGCTTCGCACCGGTTTTTTGCAATTTTTCAGGGCTGGATAAAACCGGGAAACGCTGATTTGACCTTTCGGTGCATCCTGAGCCAGAGTGGAAATGGAAAAGACATCAAATCCATCAAGTTCATTAATGAGATTTGCAATGTTTGCAATATCCGAGGAAGTTGCCCGACGATCTTCCCCGGTTTTAGGGTCGATGACATTGGGAGCAGAGCTTCCGGTAACGACTACCGGACGATTATCAGGCAATACAATATCATATTTGGGATCCTGCGCTGTAAATACATATTTGGGAACATAAGACTTCCGACATTCTTCCACGATTTTTCCGGGAATTTTCACAAGGTGGGTTGTTTCATCAACAGAACAGCCAGCCTTTTTGAAAATTTCTCTGGCTTTTTCATTTCTCACGCTTAATCCTGTATTTTCTAAAATATCCAGGGATGCTTCATGAATCCGCTTTACTTCTGCTTCTGTATAATAATCCATAAATTTCATTGATTGTTCCTCCAAGTAAGTTAAATTTTTTATTTATATGCTTTCGGTAAATATTTCAGTCGGCCGATACCTGATTCTGAAATTTTATAATTTTCGATAAGCTCATCATTTTTATCAATGCTCACTTCTGAAATTTCAATTAATCCCAAAGCTCGCATGGATAATAAATGATTGTCCATGGCTTTTTTCTTGAATTGTCTTTCTTTTCCGTAATCATTCTCAAGTTCCTTCATAATATCTTCAGAGTTCACACTATCTTTTTTTGTTGACATCAGATAAAGGATTCTGAAGCGCAGGGGAAGCTTAATCGCCATTTTTCATACCTCCATATGCTTTATTTACTTCTTAAATTGATTAATTCTTTTGGGTTCGCTCCTACTAAAATGGCTCCACAAGTTATTACGAGACCACCAATGATAAGATTGGGTGTGATTACTGTTCCAATTAACAACCAGCCAAAGAATACTGACCATAAAGCATAGGTAATGTTTAATGCCATTGCTCTTGAAGCCCCGGTCATATTGATTGCCTTATACCAGCAGATGTAAGAACCGCCGCCTAAAAGTGCGGCGACAATGATGATCCAAACACTTGTAGTTGTAAATGCTGCTGCAATCATTTGATATCCAACGACTCCAAACATGATGGGAAGGACTGCCACAAGATATACACTAAATGAGGCTGCTTCACGAATTCCCACAGCAACTTCTGGATCTACCATATCCATACCAAATCCTGAGATAACGCCTTCTGTTCCCCAGCCGATGGCTGCTAAACAGGCAAGTCCGATTCCAGCATAGAAATATGGATACATCCCTGCAGCAGGCGGAACCCAGCTTACGATCATAACCCCAGTAATTGAAAGTAAAATACCGATCCATGTTCTGATACCGATCTTTTCCTTAAGAATGATAACGGAGAGTACGGCGCCAATTGCAGGATATATTGCGGTAATTGCAAGTGCGTAGGATGGCCCGGCAAGGGTGATCCCCAGCATATAACCGGACATTCCGATTGGTCCTCCGAAACAAGCGGCCAAACATACCAGCATCCCAGGTTTTGTTCTTATGGTACGACCGTATTCCCGCCATTTACCATTGAATAAATTATAGAAAAAAACCCATAATCCTGCAAAACCATCATGCATTGCCGCCCCGACAATCGGTGCCAAGAGTAGACTGACACCATCAGTAAATGGGGCCATTCCGAAAGCAATGCTCATGATTACTCCACTTAATCCCCAGGAAGCACCGGAAACCACTCCAAATAATAGCCCTCGTTTTGCATGGCCTATTTCCTGTTTTTCTAAACGTTCAGTAGTGTTCATAAAAATCCACCTTTCAAAATTTAAATTACTATATACTAGAGTTTACTGACCATTTCTTGAATTGCTTCTTCGTTATCTTCGATCCAATCCATTAACTTGATTTGGTGTTTTAAATAGGCAAGATATTCATAATCATTGAGCTCTTCCATATCGTTGTAGTAAGCATCCGCACACCAGTTAATCAGATACATATTGGCAAAGGCCATCATATTTTTCATTGAGGCTTTTTCTTCTTTGGTAAAGCCTGTTAATCCTTTAAGCTCATGCATCCGCTGTTCGTAAGCATTTAAGAATATTTCACACTTATCCAAACGCAGCTTATCCTCTTCTTTATCCTCCCAGTAACAGCAGGTGTAAACCATTCCCAGACAAACATCAAAAAGTCTGAGTTCAATTTTCGACCAGTCAAAATCGAATATTCCTACAACCTGTTCGTCTCTGAATTTCACATTTCCTGGGTGATAATCATTATGGGTAGGGTTATAGGGCATTTTTCCAGCCAGGTCTTTATCGATCTTATTTTTTTCAATAACCTCAATAATAGCATTAAGTTTTTTATTGAAAAATTCATGGTAAATATTATCGCAGTCTTTGGCTGCATACTCTTTAAATATGTTTGGCAGTGTATCCACAAAATCCAAAATTTTTAGTTCAACACGTTCCAATCCCTTAGGATCAAAATCCCTCGTTGCATTGTGGAAGGTTGCCATGACCTCTGCCATACTGGCAAATTCTTTATCTGTACAATAGGGTGTAAGCCAGGTGTACTTATCTTCCCCCTCTAAATAATCGTAAACTGCATAGTATTCAATATTATTATCTTCTCCGTTTATGATCGGGTTTTCAACTTTGATAAAACCCCTGCCATCAGCGGCGGGAATGATGCCTGCGGCTATGTCCAATCCGTGTTCTTTTGCAAAAGTTATGAGTTCATGTTCAAACTCAATTTCCTTTGCCTGAACCCCACTCTTATATTTTCTGATAAATAGTTCCTGGATCTCACCATTCTTTTCCACTCGAATGCCAAAACTTCGATTGACATAACCACCGAAAATTTCGAATACTTCAACGACTTTTCCAAAATCGTATTCATTTTCAACAATTTCAATGACCCGTTTTCTTAAAAATAACTTATCCAGATCTTCCTGAAGATTTGTGACCCCGGTACTGATTTCCTTAATCTGAGTATACATAAGATACAGTTGTTCTGATGTTTTTGGTTTGAACTCCAACATTTTCGACGTGTCCATCTTCATTTTGTACTCCCCTTTGTTAATTAATTGTAATCGACTACTTGCTTTACAGTATATATAAACCTGACTCTTATTTAAATAAAATTTCTTGTTTGCTTTGGTAATATCCTGTTATTTTTAATTTTTAATAAACTTTCCATTGACTTATCGTTTTTCAGCTCTCTTACTCTGGCAATAAAACAGGAAAAGTCAATGCAGTTGAAACGAGTCCTCTCGTCTTCGAAATAAAAAAAACGTTTGGATTAGAAGCACACCGTGCTAATAATTCAAACGCTGATAATATTATACAAGAGGCGATTATCAATCGCCTGAGGTTCCAATACCTAAAAAAACGCAATCTGATTCGAGGCCGGCAGCTGGTTGAGGCAGCCTTGTTTTTCCAGGGTTTCGATGATTGACTTGCCTATTTTTGTTCGAACCTGTAAATCCTCCCGGGACATATACGGGCGGATCTGGGCTTCTTCAAAAATCCGCTGAGCGGCTTTATCACCAATGCCTTCCAGGGCATTGAGAGGTGGCAACAAAGCATCTCCGACAATACGAAATTGGGTATGGTTTGATTCATAGACGTCCACATTTTTAAAGGTATAACCCCGGCACATCATTTCATGGGCAATTTCCAAAACGGTGAGCAGGTTTTTTTCCTTATTGGAGGCCTTATTCCCAACATCTCTGATATGATTCATCATATCCATCACGTGACTTTTACCCTGACTGATAAGCTGGGCATCAAATTCGCTGGCACGAACCGTGAAGTAGGTGGCGTAGTAGGCTAAGGGGTAATACACTTTGTACCAGGCAATCCGAAAGGCCATGGTTACATAAGCGGCGGCATGGGCTTTGGGGAACATGTACTTGATTTTTTTACAGGAATCAATATACCATCCCGGGACTTTGTTCTTTTTCATTGCTTCTTCCCATTCCGGTTTCAATCCTTTTCCTTTTCGAACCGCTTCCATAATGGTAAAGGCGGTTTTTGCTTCGAGTCCGGCGTAAATGAGATAAATCATAATATCATCACGGGTACAGATGGCTTCTTTAATGGTGGCTTTTTTGTCTCTGATTAATTCCTGGGCGTTGTTAAGCCAGACATCGGTTCCATGGGATAGTCCTGAAATCCGGATCAGGTCTGAAAAGGCGGTGGGTTTGGTATCCATGAGCATTTCCCGGACAAAGCTGGTACCGAACTCTGGAATGCCGCAAACACCCAGTGGGGATTCAAAATCGTCATCGGATAATTCCAGGGCCCTGGTGGAGGTGAAAAGACTCATGGTCTTTGCATCATCCAACGGGATTTTTACGGGATCAACCCCGGTGAAGTCTTTTAGCATCTTAAGCATGGTGGGATCATCATGCCCGAGAATATCGAGTTTCAAAAGGCGGCCGCTGATGGATTCATAGGCGAAATGGGTGGTAATGGTATCACTTTCGGTATCGTCGGCCGGATGCTGCACCGGACAGAAATCATAAATATCCTTATAGGTTGGAACAACCATAATCCCCCCGGGATGCTGGCCGGTTGTTTTTTTCACGCCGGTACAGCAATTAATCACCCGGTCCAGTTCGGCCCTTGGGACTTTGATGTCATTTTCATCATAATAATTTTTTACAAAACCAAAAGCGGTTTTATCGGCAATGGTTGAAATGGTTCCGGCGCGAAATACTTTTCCTTTGCCAAAAAGAACCTCGGTGTAACGGTGGGCCTCGGCCTGATTATCGCCGGAAAAGTTAAGGTCAATATCCGGTTCTTTATCGCCTTCAAAGCCCAGAAAGGTTTCAAAGGGAATATCAAATCCGTCTTTTTCCATTTTGGTGTTGCACTGGGGACAGTTAGCTTCTTTTAGATCCGGACCCACGCCGACTTCGTTGCTGTCAAAAAATTCGGAGTGTTTGCACTTGGGACAGCGGTAATGGGGGGCCAGGGGATTCACCTCGGTGATGCCGCAGAGGGTGGCCACAAAAGAAGACCCAACCGACCCCCGGGAACCCACTAAATAGCCGTCTTCCATGGAATGGTGGACTAATTTCTGGGCGATCAGATAAAGCACGGAATAGCCGTTGCCGATAATGGAATCCAGTTCTTTTTTTATCCGCTTTTCCACAAGCTCGGGTAAGGGGTGACCGAACAGCTCTTTGGCCTGGCTTTCAACCATTTCTCTGATTTCATCGTCTGATCCTTCAATAATGGGAGGATAGGTGCCATCGGGAATGGGCATTACCGAATCCATCATATCAGCAATTCTGCGCGGATTTTCGATAACCACTTCCCTGGCAGTGGCCTCATCCAGATACGTGAATTCTGCCAGCATTTCATCGGTGGTCCGGTAAAATAAGGGGGGTTGTTTGTGGGCGTCCTTATAGCCCTGTCCGGAAAACAGAATTTCACGATAAAGGGAATCCTCTTTGTTGACAAAGTGAACATCACCGGTGGCAACCACCAGTTTGTTCAGGCTTTTTCCCAATGCAATGATGCCTTTGTTAATTTCAATCAGGGCTGCCTGATCGGGAATGCTGTTTTTATCAATGAGATACTGGTTATTTCCCAAAGGCTGAATTTCCAGATAATCGTAGAAATTTGCGATTTGGACCAGCTCGCTGTTTGATTTATTGTTGACAAATGCGGTGAACAATTCCCCGGCTTCACATGCTGAACCGATGATGAGATTCTTTCTGCTTTCTGCCAATAGGGATTTTGGAATTCGCGGCTTTTTGTAAAAATAATTTAAATGGGATTCGGATACCAGTCGATAAAGATCCTTAATCCCTGCCTGGTTTTTTGCATAAATGATAATATGGTTGGTATTGTTAATCCGAATACTTCGCTCTCTAGTGGATAGGGTATTCAGGCTCTGGATGGAAGTGCATCCCTTTTTTTCGGCCAGATCAAGTAGCTTTACAAAAACCTTGGCAGATGCTGCGGCATCGTCAAGGGCGCGATGGTGATTTCCCATATCAATTTTAAAAAAACTGCAGAGTTTCTTCAGATTATGTTTATTGATCTGGGTTAAAAGACATCTGGCCATGGCCAGGGTATCCACTGCCGTGAATTCCCTAACCATGTCATGGTCTTTTAAGGCTTTGGTCAGGAAACTCATATCAAAGGGGGCATTATGGGCGACTAAAACAGACTCCCCGGCGAAATCGAGAAAGCCTTTAAGGGCATGGTCTTCTTCAATGCCTTCGGCAACCATCTGGTTGGTAATTCCGGTAAGATTGGTAATGAATGCCGGAATTTCACAATGGGGATTCACCAGTTTTGTATAGCTGTCAATGATCTGTTTGTTTCTGATTTTAACGGCTGCAATTTCAATGATTTTATGGTTTCCGGGAATCAGTCCGGTTGTTTCCAAATCAAAGAAAATAAAGTCACGGTCAAATGCTTCATCCTGTTCTCCAAATACCATATTAAGCTGATCTTCTACCAGATAGCCTTCAACGCCGTAAAGAACCTTAATGTTTTTCTTTTTTCCCAACTCCATCATTTCAGGGTAGGCCTGTAAAACCCCGTGGTCGGTAATGCCAATGGTGTCATGACCGAAATCAGAGGCCTGTTTCATGATTTTTTCAACTTTGCTCACTGCATCCATGGCACTGAATTGACTGTGAATGTGGAGCTCAATGCGTTTCTCCGGGGCATCATCGGTGCGGATGATTTCCCGGGAAAGGTTAATGTTGCGCGGGTGAAGAAGCAGTTCCTGGGAATATTCATCATAGTTGATTTTCCCTTCGATAAGGTACCAGCTGTCGTTTTGGATGCCGTTCACCACTTCTTCTTTATCCGTAAATATTTTACAGGAAATACTTCCGGTGTTATCGGTAATGTTAAAGGTTAAAAGGGTTTTTTTATTTTTTAAAGGTCGATTATTGATTCCAAAAACCCAGCCCTTAAAAACAAAGGTTCCGCCTTCGGAGTGGCCGTTATCCGTAAAATCAATTTCGCTTAAAGGCAGAATTGGTTTGGTGATTTTCTTTCCCAGAACCACATCTCCGGGCTTTTCTGCTTTGGGAAGATTCTTTTTCGGATCGGTTTTCTCGGCCACCGGTTTAATGGCTGCCAGACGCTTTTGTAAATCCTCTTCCCCTTTTTCGGCTACGGCCTCATTATCTGAAAAACGAACCACCAGGTTTGATTCCAAACCATAGTGTTCTGAAACCAGGCGTTTAAAACGATTTTTAAAGATGTCCAGGGCTTCGCCATCCAGGGTTCCGGTTGAACGCCCCCTGACGTAAAATGTATTGCCTTCTGCCACCATGGTATTAATTAAAAGAATATTGGTAACCTTTGTGTTAATAGTGGTTAAAAGCTGAGTAACTCCCGGACCATCGGCAAGCAGAAGGGCTTCACCGCTGGGATAAATTTGCGGGGCAACCTCAATTTTCAGGTCGTCCACATAGTCGAAAATCTTTCCCAGTTCGGTTTCTATGATCTCTGAATTGGTTTCTTTTTTAGGGCATGAAAACTTAAAAATCAATTCCCCCTGGGCGGAATTGATTTTTATGCTATCCGTTATTAATCGATATTCATCAATAATTTTTTGATAACGCTCTTGGCGTTGGGTTATTATACTCAAGGGTGACCTCACATTTTTTCTATTTCTGCCATTAATACTTTAATAATTTCATCCTCTTTTAAGCTTCGGATGATTTCACCTTTTTTAAATAATACGGCTTTATTTTTTCCGCCGGCAATGCCGATATCCGCTGATTTTCCTTCACCGGGGCCATTGACAATGCACCCCATAACGGCAACTTTAATGTTTTTTTCAACGGTTCTCAGCTGTTGATTGATTTCTTCGGCAATGCCGATTAAATCAATTTCTGTTCGACCGCAGGTTGGACAGGAAATAATTTCAACCATTCCTTTTTTGCCTTTATAAAGGCCAATGGTTTTAAGAATATCCCGGGCCACTTCTATTTCCTCCACCGGGTCTCCGGTAACCGACACTCTGATGGTATCCCCTATTCCGTTAAGAAGGAGGTAACCAATGCCCATGGCTGATTTCACCGCCGAAGTTCTTAAAATTCCCGCTTCGGTAATGCCTAAATGCACAGGGTAATCATATTCCCCGGCAAAACGTTCATAGGATTCAATGGTCAGCCGAACATCCGAGGCTTTCATGGACACCACAATGTTATCAAAGCCGGCATCCTCTAAGAGATGAATGTGCTTTTTAGCGGATTCAACCATGCCTTCAGGGGTGGCCTGGCCATGATTCTTTTCCAGAATCTCTTTTTCTAATGAACCGGCATTCACCCCGATGCGAATGGGAATGCTGCGTTCGATTGCCATGGCCACAATTTCCCGCACCCCTTTTTCACAACCGATATTCCCGGGATTGATCCGAAGCTTATCCACACCATTTTCCATGGCGGTCAGAGCCAGCTGATAGTCAAAATGGATATCCGCCACTAACGGCAGCGCAATGCCTTTGCGAATGTCCGCAATGGCGTTGGCGGCTGCCTGATCCGGTACTGCCACCCGCACAATTTCACAGCCTGCGGCTTCAAGATCACCTATCTGGGCGATGGTGGCCTTGACGTTTCGGGTGTCGGTATTGGTCATGGACTGGATGGCAATGGGGTTTGATCCGCCAATGGCCACATTTCCAATATTTACGATTCGGGTTCTTTTTCGGGTTTCCAAAATAAGTCCTCCTAGGACGCTAACCGCATGATGTCATTCACTGCAATGATGAGTGCCAGGGCTATTAATGCCATAAATCCAAAATAGTTAATTCTGTTTTCCACTTCCGGACTGAATTTTCGCCGGGTAATGATTTCAATAAGCAGGATAAATACCCGACCGCCATCCAGTGCGGGAAGGGGAAAAAGATTGATAATCCCTAAATTGACACTGATCAGGGCGGTAAATGCCAGTAAAGCAATGAATCCCTGATTCACAAAAGTATCAACCATGGATACCAGGCCAATGGGACCGGCCAGGTCATTAAGACCCACCTTTCCAGTGAACAGCATTGCAAAGGATTGAAAAATCAGTCCGGCAAACCGCCAGGTATTAATAAATGCATTGCCAATGGATTCAATAAAATTTGACTTCCCCATTAACAGCGAAACCGCAAAAAGGCAAACCCACGCAAAAATAATGTTCATCCCGGAGCCGGCCACTAAAATAAGCAGCTTCTGCCCTTGGGTTTTTGATTCATAACTTCCTTCAACCGGCGCTAGCAAGGGGTCAGCGGGAATTAGTTTCCCTTCCTCATCCTTTTGTGGCTCTTCCCCACGCATTCTGCAAAAACCGCCAATTGGAAAGGCTCTGATGGTAAACAGGGTTTCTTTCCCCTGATGACCAAAAAGCTTTGGACCCATTCCCATGGCAAATTCTTCCACAAAGACGCCGGTTTTTTTAGCGGCCAGAAAATGTCCCAGCTCATGAACCACAACTAGGACACTTAAGAGTATCAGTGTTATTAATATTGTAACTATATTCAAAATATCTCCTTAGGCGATGCCATCCGTCAGGCTGGCAAAGATATAAATGAGAGGAATAATAAACAGGATGCTGTCGAAGCGATCCAGAATTCCTCCATGGCCGGGTAATACATGTCCAAAATCTTTTATTTTGACGCGTCGCTTGATCATGGATGCGGTAAGATCTCCGCATTGGCCGGCAATGCTTGCCACCACACCAAGTCCTAAATATAAGTACCAGGGTAAAATGAAACCGAAAAACTTTGCAAGGATGACTCCATAAAGAATGGTACACACTGCTGATGCGATAATACCGCCCACTGAACCCGCAATGGTTTTTTTGGGACTGATCTTTGGTGCAAAATGTGTTCTGCCAAATTTTCTGCCAACAAAATAGGCGGCGGTATCTGTGGAAAAGGCAATTATAAATATCATCCATAAATAATATACTCCACTTTGGAGATTTTCAAACAGGAATAAATATCCGAACATAACAGGCACATAAATCAGCCCGAAGAGCATGGTGCTTCCCCGCTGAATGCCCACATTTCCGGATAATATTTCATAGCAGAATATTGCAATAAATACAACCAGTAATACCGGCATTAAAAAATAATAGTCAAGCTTTATGGTTATGATTATAACGACCGCCAATAACAGCATAAAATACAAGTTTATTTTTGGGCGAATGGATCGATTAATAGCATTGGTATATTCTGTCACTCCGGCAAGGGTAAGAATACTTACGCCGATAACCAGAACGAAGCCGCCTGTGTAAAAAATGAAAATCAGTATTAGAATCCCAATAATTCCTGTCCATACTCGAGCACGCATTGTATTCTCCTTCGCTTTTTTAGGCGGTTCCAAATCGTCGATTTCTTTTCTGATAAACCTCGATGAGGTTGTAATAGGTGTCTTTATCAAAATCCGGCCAATAGGTGTCAATAAAAAAGAATTCGGTATAGGCACTTTGCCAAAGCATAAAATTACTCAGCCGGCTTTCTCCGCCGGTTCGAATGAGTAAATCAGGATCGGTTAGCCCTTTTGTATAGAGCTCTGCGTTTAATCGTTCCTCTGTGACTTCTTCGGGTAAAACCCCCTGAACCATTAAGGCCCTGACGGCATGAACAATTTCATCCCGGGAGCCATAGTTTAAAGCGACATTAAAAATCAGACCGGTATTGTTTGCGGTAATGTCCATGGCATTCTGCGCTGCCTTTTGGACCTTATGATTCAGGCCATTCACATCACCAATCACTTGTATTCTGACATTGTTTTCGTGGAGTTCTCCCACTTCTTTTTTAAAGTATTCCACCGCAATGTTCATTAAGCCGTCAACCTCTTCCTGGCTTCTTTTCCAGTTTTCGGTTGAAAAGGCGTATACTGTGAGTATTTTTATGCCGGCATCCGATGATGCCCGGACAATTTTTCTCAGGGTTTTCATGCCGGCGTTGTGTCCGAATAATCGCGGGCGTTTTTTCGCTTTTGCCCAACGTCCGTTTCCATCCATTATAATGGCTATATGTTCAGGCAAGTTTTCTTTTGATAACTGACGCGTCACCTTGCACCTCAACTTCCCTTTCTGATATCCAAATTTCTTATTCATGTATTATATGCTATTTCTGCGGATTTGTAAATTGCAACAGGTTTCAATCCTTCAAAAATAATTTATTTAAGAATTGCTCTTTTTATTTTACGGCAATGGCCTCTATTTCAAAAAGCGCTCCTTTAGGGAGTGCGGCAACGGCGACACAGGAACGGGCCGGAAATTCTCTGACGTCCTTGAAGTATGCGGCGTAAATTTCATTGACGGTTGCAAAATCACTCATATCGGTTAAAAAAATGGTTGTTTTAACAATGTCAGCCGGTGTCATCCCCGCGGTTTTTAAAATGGCTGCCAGATTACTGAGGCCCTTTTTTGTTTGGGCTTCGATTCCGGCTTCTAAAACACCAGTTTCCGGATCTAATCCCAACTGCCCTGAAATATAAAGCGTTTCCCCTGCTAAAACCCCATGAGAATAGGGACCCACTGCTGCCGGGGCATTTTCTGAATTGACTGCTTTTCTGTTCATTGTTATCTCCTTTTTTTTATTTGTCAGCTGTTTTTTTGAAATGCCAGAACGTACTTCTCAATAGCATGGGCAACGCCATCTTCCTTATAGGAAAGGGTTACTTTATTTGTAATTGCCTTAATGTCATCCGGTGCGTTCCCCATGGCAACCCCAAAGCCGGCAAATTCCAACATGCGACGATCGTTATCACTGTCACCAATGGCCATGACGTTTTTAGCTTCAAGGTTCAGGATTTTACAGATCTGCCTTAAGCCTTCGCCTTTATTGGCGGAATGATGATTCACTTCAATGTTATTGGCAATGGCACTGGTCAACGTGACGCCTTTAATCTGGGAAAATTTTTGCCAGAGATTTCGAAACCGCTGATCGCTTAACAACGGAATATTGATTTTTTCTATTTCTGCTGCATGGGTCAGCGCAAACTCTAAAATACTTTCAACATGCGTCGACTTATTGCGAATGAAATCGACTAATACCTGGGGAAAACTTTTTGTTCCCACAAGATCTTCAAAGTAACCGTGTTCGGCATAGGATTGTCCTTTATAATAAACCTCGCAGAAGATTTTTCGGCGGGTAATCATATGAATGATTTTTTCGAGACATCCTGACCCGATATAATTGTTGCTGATGACTTCGCCTGTTTTTAAATTGATAACCGCCGCACCATTGGAGGTCACAGCATAATCCACTCCGGGAATATCAACCACTGATTCCGGAAGCTGTCCAAAAATTCTTCCCGTTGACGGAACCACATAAATCCCCAGGGCAATGGCATCTTTTAACGCTTTCTCGGTTCTAAGGGAAATGGATTCATGATCTGCCCCCAGAGTGGTCCCATCCATATCCAATGCAATTAATTTTATTTCCATGTTTATCTCCGTTCTCTATTGTACATAAGCAATTACAAAAGAAATAAACACTACCGTAAATTGCTTTGATGTCAGTTTTCATAAACAATTTTATAACGTATAGGCGAACAGTCGTTAGACTGTACGCCGTATAGTGGAAAAATTGTTTAATGTAAACTAACAGCGAAGCTCACAGTACTTTTGCAAATGCCTGCTAGTGTAAACATATAGTGTATCACAGGAAAAATGCTTTTGCACCTAGAAAGCCTTTGCAGGATCTTTAAGTCGCATTTTATTCTACGGATTTAAGGGATTCCACCATGCTGATCTTTTTAATCATCGGGGTCATCATGACATTGACGAGCATTGTAAATCCCAAGGTAATCAGGATGGAATAAATATAACTGGTCGGTTCTATGCCGCGGCCAAACATGGCAATATCGGTTTCTACCGAATTAATAATAAAGCCGTTAAGAATAATACCCAGTCCTAATCCAACAATAATTCCAATAATGGATAACACAATGTTCTCCCTGAAAATATATTTGTACACCTCCATATCGTAAAAACCCAGCACCCGAATGGTTGCTATTTCACGAATACGCTCTGAAATATTAATATTCGTCAGATTATAAAGCACAACCACCGCCAATGCTCCGGCTGAAAGAATCAGGATTAACACCACAACATTAAGGGTGCCGATGCTGTCTGTTGAACTCTTGACAATATTAGTTGTAAAGTTAACCGCAACCACACTGGGGTTTTCCAGCCAATCTTTGGCAATGGCATTTTCAACATCCGTTGATGGCTCTGACATGTTGAAATAAGCCGTGTTCACCTTTAGCGGATGTCCAAAGGCTTCTTCATACACCTTTGGTGAAAGATAAATATAATTTTCCAGGTAATTCTCGGTGATGGCTCCCAGGGTTACCTCATGACTTTCGTCATCACTGTAAATCCTGATCGTATCCCCAACCTTTAGATTGAGATCCTTCGCTACTTTTTCCGACAGTACCACGCCTGCTTTTTCCAGGTCAATGGCCTCACCGCTGTTTCGATTCTGGAGGTGAATAAAATCATTAAAATTCCCGGTGGTCTCAGGAACGAAAACAAAGGCTTTTTTTTCTAAACCCGTGTCTTTCTTTTCAATATTAAACTTGGATTGATAGGCTAGCATATTTCCGCTTAAACGGCTGTCCCCGTTGAGCTGGGCTTTAATATCAGCCTTTTCGGCGGGAGTCCCTTCGGTTTTAAAGGCCAACATGCCATCGTAAACCGAAATATTTTCGAACTGCCGTGGAATCATGGAAAATATCGCATCCTGAAGGCCAAAGCCTGCCAGGATCAGTGCGGTGCACCCGGCGATGCCGATGACGGTCATAAAGAAACGTCCTTTATAGCGCATCAGGTTACGGGCGGTGACCTTTTCAATAAAGCCTAAACGATTCCAGATGAAAGGAATTTTCTCGAGAAAAATACGCTTTCCGATTTTTGGTGCCTTAGGCCGCATTAACTGCGAAGGTTCCTCTCTTAATTCAATATAGCTTATGACTACCGCCGCCGCAACGGTACATGAAATTGCAATCAAACAGCTGATCATAACGGGAATCCATGGCACGGCAATGGATAATTCCGGCATCTGATACAGCAGATTATAGGCTCCGGAAATAAAATATGGCAGGGTGTTCAGGCCAACCAATAGCCCGATTCCTGAACCCAACACGCCGGCCAGCATGGCATAAATGAAAAATTTAGAAGCTATTTGATAGGCTTTATACCCCAGCGCTTTTAATGTTCCGATTTGGGTGCGCTGTTCCTCGACCATTCGGGTCATGGTGGTAAAGGATACTAAGGCCGCCACCAACAGGAAAAATAATGGGAAGACTCCGGAAATATTATCGATGCGCTGGGCATCCTCACCATAGCTGGTGTAACCCGGATTGTCGTCCCGATTAAAAACAATCCATTTTCCAAAGTCAATGCTTGCCATTTCTGCTTCGGCAGCAGCAAGCTTTTGAGTGGCATTGCTGAGTTCATTTTGACCGGCGGCTTTTTGCTCTGCCAGCTGAGCCTCACCGGCTTTAAGGTCTGCCCAACCCTGATCGATTTTATTTTGGCCGGCATCCAGTTCTGACTGGCCCTGGATTTTACCTGCTTCAAAGGCCGCTCTTCCATTGGCCAGATCGGTTTTACTCGTTTCCAGGGTTGCCGCCCCGGCATCCAGTTGCTGCTGACCGTCAATGGCCGCCTGGCTCAGAGCTGCCTCGCCTGAAGCCAATGCGTCTTTCAATCCGGCCAGCTTATTTTGGAATGCCTGAATAGCATCAATGGCTCCTTGAATTTGTGCTTCCGAGCCACGGGCAGTTTCTAAACCTGCCTGGGCAATGGCTATTTGAGAGTTAACCTGTGCCAGCTGGGCATTAAGCAGTGCTAATTGGGCTTCGTAATCCGAATCCGGTGCTGTTGGGTTCAGCTCATCAATTTGTGCCTGAATTCCTGCCTGGGTAACATAAAGAACCTGTAACGCAGCTTCTTCCTGGTTAATCTGGGCCTGAACCTGGGTCAGCTGGGCTTCCAGACCCGGCAGCTGCCCTGACGGATCATTGGCTTCGGACTGAGCAATACCATTCCTTAATTGGTCGAGCTGGGCGTTTCCGGCAGCCAATTCCTGTTGCAAATTCACTTGTCCCTGGGCAAGGTCCGCTTCTCCCTGGATAATCTGATTGTTGGCGTCGGTGAGCTGGGCTTCAGTATCTGCAATCATCTGATTATAGTTTTGCTGACCACTGGCAAGATCGGCTTGTCCGGATATTAACTGGGCTCTGGCGTCTGCCAGAGCGGCTTCGCCCTGGGCAATGCCATCCTGATACTGTTGTGTCGCATCATTTAACTGGGCTTTGCCTTTATCCAGTTCGACCTGTGCTTTATTGATAATGTCCTCATGATTCACTTCCAGACGTTTTATTCCAAGGTCTGCCATCTCCGGCGCTAATGCATTAATGGCGGTTTGATACTCGGGTGTATATGCGGAAACGCCATCGGCAGATGCCTGGGACCATACATAAACCTCTGTGAATCGTTCAAGAGTAAAAGTTGCTGGTGTAACAAAACCATAATACTGCACCTCTCCGCTTCCAATGCTGGTGCTTCCCCGTTCAATGGAAACAAACTGAGGCGAACGTACAAACCCGACAATGGTAAAACTATCCCGGTTCAGTGAATCTGATAAAGGTTTGTCACCCACTTCCGATGACAGCTTAATGGTATCTCCCAGCTTATAATCGGATCCTGAAACAAGGTTGTTATCCTTTGCCTGTGGCATTTCCATCAGCATTTCCCCATCGTTTTCCGGCAGGCGTCCTTCCTGGAGTACCGGTTGATTCAGACCCTGGGGTTCCGGCTGGGATATGAGCTTAATCACCGGCCGATTATCCCCTTGTTCAATAATTACATCTGCTGAATAACCGGGCATAACGGCATTAACCCCGGGACTCGCTTTAATAGCCGCCACATCCGCCTCCTGAAAACCGTAGGTCGAAACAAGACGGGTATCCATGAGCCGTTGTTCCTGATAATAAGAATCGGCTGTGTGGATCATGCTTGGGCCGGTGGTTTTTACTCCAGCAAAAAAACAGATCCCCAGAGCGATAATGGCGATAATGGATAAAAACCGGTTCTTTGAGTTTTTTATTTCTCTGAAGGTATCTTTTTGTAATGATTTCATCGTTTTTTCCTTAAATTCTTATTATTTTGAATATTGCTATTTAATAAAAAGATCATTCAAATTCAAAATGTGCAATAGTTTATCGGTTTGAACCAGATTAATGGTGCAGCCCAATAAAATGAAAACCAACCCAATCACAATGTTCAGGGTAATGGCTTCGCCCAGGATAAAAAATGCGATGACCGGAGCAATCACCGGTTTGATGAAAAATGCGATGGAAGCTGTGGATGGCCCGGATATTTCAATAATTTTAACGTAAAAATAATACCCGATGCCGGTTACAAATACCCCCAGATACAGAAGCAGAGGGGTGGTTTCAAGGCTTATGCCCTGGAGAATCGGTCCGCCGGTTAGCACAAGCATTAGCAGCAGGGTGCCTGATCCCATCAGAAAGCTCACACTGTTCAGGGTTAATCCTCCCAGTTTTCCAATTCTTTTTTTCCCAAAGGCCGTATAGAATCCAAAGGAAATGGCCGCCACCAAAGTGACCAATACAAACCAGATATTGTTTTCTCCCGACATGAGTTTGGCAGGATTCATGACAATAATTAAACCGATAATGCTGATGATTAATACCAGGGCTTTTTTCCAGGTGAATTTTTCGTTAACAAGAAAATGTGAGAAAATCATGGTAAACACCGGATTAATGGAAATAATCATCGCCGCCAAATTGGCGTTGATATTCATCACGCCTACCTGGAAAAGCAGCATACTGATGCAGATACAGACAAACCCCAACACAAAAAGATAGCCTAAATCCCCTTTGGTAAGGATAACCTGTCTTTTCTTTAAATCGAGAATGGCGAAGGGCAGCAGAATGAGCCCGCCAATAAAAAAACGTATAAATGTCAGTTGAATGGCATCAAAGGTTACTCCGCCAATTTTCAAAGCAACCTCCATGGAACCAAATAACAATGCCGTCAATAAGACATAACCATAGCTTTTCTTCATATTACCCCTTTTTATTCTTTTTATTGATCGTACCCTCAGGTTAATTTAAAATAATATTCAGGTTGTCGACAAACTACCGTACCGATCAATTGTTAATCAGTTGTATGCGCGCAATTCGAACAGGCTATCGCCTGTTCGCCTTGAGGCACACAACACGATTCAACAATTGTCGGCACTGCTTTATCTGTTTATCTACAATCTAATATTTTCTTTCATGGTAATCAGGGCAATTATTTTTTCTTTGACTTTAATGCCGGTCAGGGTTTCAAGGGCCTGGGCATACAAATCCACCTGGATTTTATAACCGCGGATGATGGCGTCCCGTGCCCGGGCGTCTTTATAATAGTCGGTTTTATAATCAATCAGCACCCATTGTCCGTCTTCAATAAAGGCGCAGTCAATGATCCCCTGGACCATAATTTTTCCGTCAACCTTTGCCCATTCATCCCGGACGTTTCCGGGATCGTAGCAAAAATTAAAGGGAATTTCCCGTTTTATTTTTTTTGCTGCCAGCAGCCGTATTCCCAGGTTTGAACTGTAAAAAGCAACGAGCCTGGACAAATCAATGGCCCTTGCCAGTTTTTCAGGTAAAAATTCTTCCTGAATAAGCCGTTCCACTTCTGTCAGCAAATGTTTTTTTATATAGGCCTGGAGATCCTGGGATCCTTGGGCCCCTAACCGCTTTTGAATTGGTTTCAGGTTGACCGTTTCCATTAAAAGATGGAGAGCTGATCCTCGTTGGGTTGCGGTAAAATCGTCCTGCTCTTTTTCTAAAAACTTTGGTCTTTCAATGCGTTGGGGCATTTTTTTCAGCTCAATGTCATTTTCATTTTTTGCGTCCTGGTTTCGGACATTTTTTATTTCGGTGACGCTCATTTTACTGGGCAGCGCATTGTCCATTTTTTCCGGGTACTGATAATTCAATCGTCGGAAAATAGCTTCTCTTTTTTCCGGATCCGGAGCTTTGATGTCAGTTTCTTCCGGGATTTCAACTGGCAGTTCTTCATGGATCTCGACCCCTAATTCAGGGGTTTCAGTGATGTCGCCATGGCGATAAACCATAAAGTGGTCCAGGGACAGCACCGGTGGCAGCTCCTCAAGATCCTTTCCGCCAATGGCGCCCAGCATGACCCAGTGAAGTAACCCGCTGGCCTTTAACAGCTGATAGTCATCGGGAGCTTCCAACCATTTAAAAACTTCGTTTTCCAGTTTTTTTACGGTGCCGACAATATAAAGCTTTTCCTCGGCTCTGGTCATGGCCACATAGAGCAGGCGCATTTCTTCGGAAAGCATTTCCATATTGCTCTGGGATTTACACACTTCTTTGGCCAGGGAGTTACGCTTAAATCGTTTTTCCAAATCCACATAGTCCGGACAAATCCCCAGATCTTTATGAAAAAGGATCTGATTGTTATTGCTCTGCTTGTTAAACCGCTTCCCGGTGCCGGTTAGAAAAACAATGGGAAATTCCAAACCTTTGCTTTTATGAATGGTCATAATGCGCACAACCGCATCCGCATTGCTTAAAATCCCGGGAGGGGAAATATCCTGTTTATGCTTTTTCATGTTCTCAACGAAACGGATAAACTGATAGAGCCCTCTCAGGGTTGATTTTTTATAATCCCCGGCACGTTTTAACAGAATTCTTAAATTGCATTGCCGCTGTTCGCCGCCGGGTAAGGCTCCTGCAAAGGCATAATAACCGGATTCTAAATAGATCTTCCAGAGAAAATCTTCAATCGGCATGATCTTTGAGTCATCGCGCCAATCGTTTAGTTTTTTATAAAAGTTCCTGATTTTTTCTGACAGCGAATCGGTTTCATCTTTCCCGTAGGCTTCAACTGCGCCATAATAAAAACCCTCGGGCTGAATGATCCGCAGCATGGTGCACTCTTTGGTTGTAAATCCGCCAATGGGAGAGGTCATCACGCTGAGTAACGGCAAATCCTGATGCTGATTATCCATCAGATTCAGAAGATTCAGAATCATGTTGATTTCCAGGGACTCGTAGTAATTGGCGCCGCCATCAAAATAAGCGGGAATGCCCAGTTCACTGAAAACCTTAAGGTAAACATCCCCTCTTCCCGCGGCGCTTCGCATCAGGATTCCAAAATCCCGATAGGTGATCATGCGTTCTTTGTTTTGTCGGGTGTCAAAAAACGAGGTGCCCACAAGGGATTGGATTTTTCCCGCCACAAACCGGGCTTCCATTTCCACATCAGTCATGTCTTCCAGGATCTCCCCGTCAATCTCTGAGGGTTCCTGGAATGCATCCTTAATATTTAAAAGATGGATTTCTGTTTTTACATAAGGGCCTTCATGGGAGAGGCCTTTATAGAGCATGGCCCGGTGATCATAATCAATTTCCCCTAATTTTGGGCTCATAATCCCTTGAAAAATCGCATTAACCCCGTCAATGACGCCTTGAGCACTGCGAAAGTTTTTACTCAGGGTGACCAGGGCATTTTCCGCTTCTTCCACCTGGCTGAAGGCATCGTATTTTTTGATGAAAATCGTTGGATCCGCCAGGCGAAAACGATAAATGCTTTGCTTCACATCCCCTACCATAAAATAATTATTTTCCCGGACTACACACTGGAGAATGGTTTCCTGCATTTCGTTGGTGTCCTGGTATTCATCTAAAAATACATACCGGTATTTTGCCTGGACCTCCTGGGCAACCATGGGATCTTTGAGGATTTTCAGAGTGAACTGTTCTAAATCGTTGAAATCCAACAGATTTTTCTTTCCCTTTTTTTCTCGAAAGGCCACCCTGAATTTTTGGGTGAGGTCCACTAAATCGCCCATGGTTTCCCTGAGGTTGTTAAGCTCTGTCATTCGGGTGTCCATGTCCGTTAGAAACCGTTTCTGAAGATCAACAACAATCGACTTGGACTTTGTCCGGTATTCCTTATTAATGGTATCACTCATGGCTTTATCTATTTTTGTGCTGCCCTTGTACTTTTCATATTTTAAATTTTCCAGGGCTTTCAGACCCATTGGAAAATCACTTTTCATTAATGCCCGAATGTCTTCAATTGCTGAAAGCTCTCTGGCCATTTGTTCGTGGGTCGTTTCAAAACCCGGGAAATAACCGGCTATTAATTCAGCCTTCTTTGCATAATCCCGTGCACCGGTAAGTTCGGCATTGATGACCACCAGCAGGGATTCTCCCCATACCGTGGTCCAGAAATTTTCACGGTCACAGCTAAACATGGACAATGACTTTTCGCACCAGCCTTCAGGGTCCGGCTGAGTAACCAGAAAACGGTAAAAGCATTCCACAATATCCTTTAGCCCCTGGTCATTGCGATTGCCGCTGTATTTTTCAACCAGTGTGATAAAGGGTGCTTCTTTATTATTCTGAGCCTGCAGGTATTCGGCTTCAAAAATCTCTTCCAGAGTTTCTTTCAGCATCAGGGCAATTTCTGTTTCGTTCCCCACCATAAATCCCGGGTCGATGTCTCCTTTTTGGAAATATTGCCTGAGGATCCCAAGACAGAATGAATGAAGGGTGGAAATGGCGGCGCCTCCCAGGATGTTCATTTGCTTCAGTAAAAATTGTCGGTCATTTGCCGGATCACTCAATGCTTTGGCAAGGGCCTGACTTAATCGGTTTTTCATTTCTCCTGCGGCGCCTCGGGTGAAGGTGAGAACGAGGAGCTCATCCACTCCTACCTTTTCTTCAAGGATGATCCGGATAATCCGCTCAATGAGCAGGGCTGTTTTACCTGAACCTGCGGCGGCGGATACCAGCATGTTTTTTTCTCTGATTTCGATGGCTTCAAGCTGATCACTGGTCCATTTCATCTAAAGACCCAGCAAGGATACCCCCCGTCTTCTATAAGCGGGGGAGGAATTGCCGAAGCTCATCCCTTGCACCTTGCGTTTCCTTTCTTTCGTTAATTTTTAAGCAACACAGGCGATGCCTGCATTGTACTGTATTAATTTTAGCTTCCTGGGTGTGATCGAACGTTTCAGTTCCAACAGTTTGACACTGTTGCCCTTGTTGTGGCTTCCGCCACTGGTATAACAAATACCCTCATAAGAAACGATGTTTCCTGATCGAAAAGGGTACCGCCTGGTGCGGATACTGCGTCGGCCGACCCGGACTTTTTCACCACGGTAAGGACGGAGGTTTTCGCCGTTCTCACTGAGGTTACGACTTGTGCGACCACTTGAAAGTTCTTTACCGCTTTTTTTGATCCCGTCCCGTATGTCCAGATAGGATGCGTCGTAAAACTTTTCAAGGGAGCGGTTGTTGCGTCGCCGTTGCAGATAGTCAATCGCTGACAATCGTTTCTGTTCTTCGCCATGTGCAATGCAGAAGGCATCGTTGTGATGGCTTTTCTCCAAACCTAAAGTTATGCGATTAGACTTGGTCTGATATCCATAGGCGATGTCAGTGGCGCCTACGTCTTTCAGAATGTCCACCAACCGCCAGCGCACCATGGTCATAAAGGTCGCCCCTTTGAGACTTGGGGCTTTCTTGCCGTTTTGCATCCAGTCATGCAGGAACTGTCCCGCCTGATGATTTTTAGAAACATGACACTGGGTACACAGGGTAATCAAGTTAGAAGGTTTATCTGTGCCACCGTTGTCTCTAAATACAATGTGATGGACACGCAGGATCGGCTGACTGGCTTTGTTGGTACAATCAGGGTTCTGGCATTGGTGATTATCCCGATGTAGAACGTACTCTCTTACATTCCAGAAGTCTTTTTGCGCGCCTTCCTGATACTCAAGGCCTTCAATATCTGGTTTTAATATTTTCTGTGTATCAAAGGAGGCGACCTCAATGATCGTTTTGGTGATGGGCAGAAGCTTTTTGATGCGCTCAATAAACCGCAACTGGCTGTCAAGCTTGTGTTGAATGGAGGGTGCCAGCCATCCCTTCTTTCTTGCACGGTTTGAAAACCGTGACTGGCGGTACCTCAAGCGGTTACGCCTTATACGGCGATATATCCTTCGTTCTTTGAGACGGTTTTTCTGGCCCGTGAGCAGTTTTAAAGTGCCACCCATGAGTTCTTTTGTTTCAGTGACAGCCGAATAGCCCACTTCGGCATATCCGCTGTCAATACCCAGCGTTACGGGTTGCGTAAACGCCTTACTATCATAAAGCAGTTGGATCGTAAACGGGTTACGACACACCACTTTGGCTTTTTTGGTTTTTAACAGAATTCGGACTTTCCCGCCACGCTCGGTTGGCATGAGGGGGTTGCCGTTTTGATCCAATACATACGTCATTTGAAACTCCTTTGTAAAGTTAATCCGCACCGTCTCGGCAAAAGTTGCGTTAACGGCGGTTTGTCCACATCGCCAATATTATGCTTTTGTTTAATATGCGCAACACGGTTTCGACCCATCGAAACGGTTTAATCACGCACCGTAGAGCATGAGACTTGTGGGGCATCCCATGGTACCTATACATTAAAAGCTAATGGAGCCCTTCTTCAAGGACTAAGGCTAATCAACTGAGCTTATACAAGCCCCCACTTCAAAATTCGTTAGAATTTAAGTGGTGGGTAATTGACGGGGTTCCCCTTCCTGAATTAATTCAAAAAACATACTTTTTTTCATGGTCTTTTTCAATACCTCATACCCGCTTTTCTGAATGTCGTCATCAAACTGGCAGATTCCCTTATATTCACAAAATTTACACCCGTATTCGGCGCCTTTTCTGTAGGGACGAATATTAATGTCGCCCTGATAGATCCGGGTGATCTGACGGACAACGGTTTCTCTGACGTATTTAATAACCGCTTCAAACTCAGCCTGACTGAGTTTTGACCCTGAATTAAAATTAAGGGGTAAAATATCGGACTTGCTTTTATCGCTGTTACCATCCATGGCGGCAATGACATCGGGATCATCCAGGAGTAAACCGTTCAGCTTGAAGGCCTTATTAATTTCACCTTCAATGTTTTGGGAAAAATCAACCTGCGGAATGGGATCATCCACATGAAAATAAAAGGTTCCTCCCGGGAGAATGTCGTCTCCCTCGATGACTGACATGGCACCGTCCAAATAAACCAGGAGTTGAAGAGAAAGACCATAATAAATATCATCATAGTTGATTTTCTGATTCCCGGATTTATAGTCAATCACTTTTACCCAGGTGGTGTCGTCCTTTTTGTATAAATCCAATCGGTCAATTTTTCCGACTATTTTTATTTCGCCCAGATTGATTTCAGGAATCGAAAGTTCCTGTTCGAAGTTAAACTCCGTATATTCTGGTTCAAATTCTCCTGCGCATAAATGCTTCATGAGAATATCAATGGATTTCTTTCCGACCCGCTCCAGTTTTTTTCCTAAATACTGGTACTGTCCGGTGCTGTTAAATACATTGGTTTTGATCTGAGGCAGCGACTTTGCCATGACCTCTTCGATAATCGTATCCCGTTTTTCCTTCGGGATCTCCCTCAGATTTAAGTTTTGATGATCAACCGCCTTGAAAAATCCGTCAATGAGCTCGTGAAGCAGAGTTCCGATTTCCGGAGCCTGAATGGTGTAAATCGGCCGACCTTCAGGCTTTAACCCATACTTAACATAATGTGAAAAAGGGCACTGCCTGAAACGTTCTAAACGTGAAATACTGGTGCGCATGGTGTTCCCGTATAGCTTTGTGGCGTCCTGGGAAGTCAGTTCTCCGGGAACGCCTTTATAATTCAAGGCCGCTTCCAGATTTTTATACCGTTTTCCATATTTCTCGCTGTTTTCATACCACAGCCGAACCATGTTCCAAAGCGCATCGACTTCCTCAGAAGCTGGGACCCCTTCATTCTTTTTATTTCTTAAATAACTGGTTAAGTGCCACAGGGTGCTTTCCGGGGTGCTTATTTTATCCCAAAGGCCTTCGGTGTCATTATTCAAGGTTGAATGAACCTTGATTGCTGGAAATATAACCGTGATCTGGCTGAGCAAAATGGATGGCTGCCGGGTATTCCCTTCCATATCTGAAAGTGCCCAGTAGAGACAGAGATGTGATTGAGGTCTGGTTAAAACATCATAAACCAGAAAACGTTCCTGATCCATTTGAAACTCCCGGTTATTTTGAAGCAGAATCTGGTGACTTGCCAAAACCAGCCGTTCTGAATCCGAAATAAGGTTAGGTTCCGTTCCAATGCCGGGAATGAGCCCTTCATTTAAGCCAAAAACCAACAGGACTTCAAAATCACCGCTGCGACTTCGTCTTAAATCAGTAATACTCACAACATCCCGGTGGGGTGGCAGTATGCCAAGTCGATAGCCCTGGAATCCACTTCTGAGAATGCGCAGATAATCTTCCGAATTCACCGGGTCTGCTCCCATGGTTTCGGCAATCTGATCGAAAACTTCCATGAGGATGTTCCAAATCTGATGGTAGCTTCCCATGGCCTCATAATTCTCGGCTTCAAAAAGTTTTTCGACGATAGCATCAATTTTTTCCGGAATTTTAATGGTCACCAGAAATTCATAAAGGGCCTGAGTCCGAAGAGCACAGGTTTTTTTCCCTTTCATTTTCTCAGCCAGTTCTGCCAAAGGGGTAATGAGTCTCAGCCGCAGGGAGTTAAGACTCTCTAAATCCAGAGCGTCGTTTTGACTGATTTTCGTAAATTCCCGTTCCCACTTCTTCCCTCTTATTCCAAATTCCACAACATAGTTTTCAAGGTCTTCGCATTCACTGAGGCTAATGGGTGAAAAGCCGGTTTTAACAAATCCGAAAATATCATCAAAACGAAAATTATTCTGCAGGGTTTCCAGAGCTGCAATAACGGCTTCCACCAAATGATTATCCCCAATGGATCTGAGATCGTCCATGAAAAAGGGAATCTTATACTGGGTGAAAATCCGCTTGATAATACTGCCATACTCCTCAATATCTCCGGTAAGCACCACAATATCCCGAAAAGAAAAGCCATCATCCCGAATGAGTCCCAGGATTTTCTGGGCGCCTTTTTCGACTTCTTCCCAGGTATTCTGACACTGGGTCAGTGCTATGTCGGCACTTTCGGATGGGTCTTCCAAATGGGGATAAGCGAAGAGGTTGCCCTCCAGGTGTTGAAGCCCCGGACTTTTTGATTTCGGGCATTTGATTTCTTTGACTTCGAAATCGACTAATGCCTCGGCCCCCATTTGTTTAATGGCCTTAAAGGTATTGCCGGTGAGCTGGAACACTTCGGCATCCCGGGTATTCGGGTTTGGATCCCAGGGCAGGGCAATGCTGAATACCGGCACGGTGCCGATTAACATCCGGATCATTTTATAATCCTGGTGTGAAAAGTTTTGAAAACCATCAAACCAGAGCTGTGCCGATTTTAGAAAGGGTGTGACCGGGATTTTTTCGCAAACCAGATTTTGAAGATCTTCTTCGTCAAGGCGGTTTTCTCCCAGCAAAAAGTTAAACTGATCAACAATTTTTATAATATCGAAAAGCTTCTGGGTGATGATCCCCTGATCCAGGGTTCCCATCATGCTTTTTAAACTTTCGGTTGAGATTTCATTTTGTTTTAATTCACTGATAAAATCCCCGATATTCTGAACAAACCCGGGCTTTTTCACACTGCTGCGATAAATGGTCAGATCCTCCTGGATTTCTCCCAGCGTTTTTTGCAGCAGCATGTTTTTCCCGTGGGTATCCATAAAGGTTTTGGTCAGCCCTCCGGTGGCTCTCAGAACCCGATCTCCCAAACGTTTCGGGCTTAAAACCTCAGCCCCCAGAAGCCCCCTGAGATCGTTGGCTTTAATCAGAGCAGCCTCGGCCCCAAGCGTATATTGTTCCGGTACAATTAAAAAAAGATTCTCTTCTCCCCTTTTGATTGCTGCTCCGATTTCTTTATAAACAGTCTGGCTTAAAAACTCTGACCGCCGACCTGCTATGATTTTAATTCCCATGGAAGTGTTCCTTTCTGTGCTATAATGCGCATCATTTCCTCTGCACATTTTAATTTGATCCCCAGCCGTATCATGATTATTTTATTTGTTGAATTCTTCTATTCAAATTGATAAATATATATTATAATAACATATATGTTTATCAATTTTCAAATTAATGTATTTTAACGAATGTTTAATACAAAATTATAAAGGAGCGTATGCAATGAAGGATATTGATATTAAATCACCCTCTTATTTTATGGAAGATTCCAGTGCTTTTCACATTGCCGAAGAAAAGCGAAGAGAAAAGATTCTTCACAACCGAGAGGAACGTTACCGGATTATTTTGGAACAAACCGATGACATTCTTTATGAATGGAATTTCGCTTCAAATAAAATACATTACTCAGACCAGTATCGAAGGAAATTTGACTATGAGCCGGCTGAATACAGCCTTGATCCCTCATTTACTTCACATATCATTCATCCTGAGGATTTGCCCAGCTATCTTCAATGGATAAAAGACACTTATCGGTCTTATACGAAGACCAGCCTTGAATTCAGGCAAGTAAAAGCGGATGAGTCCTATCTTTGGGTGCGTATTCAATCAAGCCCTGTGCTTGATGAGAAGGGCATTCCCTATAAGGCTGTGGGACTTATTAGAGATATTGATCAACAAAAACGAAAGCTGACTGCTTTGGAAATAAAAGTCCAATTGGATCCTCTCACCAAGATTTACAATAAAATAACCACCCAGGAGCTCATTGATGATTATCTTGAAAATAATCCCCTGGATGTTCACGCCATTCTACTGATTGACATTGATGATTTCAAGTCTGTTAACGATAACCTGGGCCATATGTTTGGTGATGTGGTACTGACTGAAATTTCTGCCAAGGTTCGAAAGCTTTTTCGCACGACTGACATTGTGGGAAGAATTGGGGGAGATGAATTTGTGGTATTTCTCAAAAGCATTCGTGAAAAAGATTTAATTAAAGAAAAAGCCGAAGAAATTTGCAATGTTTTCAGACAGACCTTTAGCGGCATCAATAAAGATTATTCCATATCCGGAAGCATTGGCATTGCTCTTTTTAAAGAACATGGCAGCACTTTTTCTGAACTCTACAATCACGCGGATATTGCCCTATATTATGCAAAAAAAATGGGAAAAGACCAATTTTCTTTTTATGATGAAATAAAAACCATGCGTTTGGACACATCTCCGCTACCTCGAAAAGGGTCGTTAATCGATTCTGATGAAACCTTTCAGCATTATGAAATCCACAGTTATTTGTTTAATATTCTTTATCAATCAAAGGATATTAAAATCAGTATTGATCTCATTCTCTCTCTCATTGGTGAACGGTTTAACGTCAGCCGTTGCTATTTTATAAAAAATTCCAGGAATGATCAAAGCTTTTCGGAAATTTACGAATGGTGTGGCCAGGGTATGACACCGGGGAAAGCTGACTTTGATCAGTTGTCTTTTAATCAATTTAACGAATATTATGATCATTTTGATGAAAACGGCATTTTCTATTGTTCAAATATTAAAGAATTAGATCCGACCATGTCTCAGTTTTTAGCATCTCAGAATATTGTCTCAACGCTCCAGGTTGCCATCATTGCTAAGAACCGCCTTAAAGGGTTTATCGGCTTTGACCAATGCAACACCCATCGACTGTGGACCCAACAGGAAATTGAAACCATTTCATATGTGGGCAAACTCATTGCCACCTTTTTGTTAATCATTCCCCTTGTTTCAGAAGATGATTTCCTTAACTAAATGATATTTAAAAAAATCACCCGTCTTCTTTTAGAAGCTGGTGATTTTTGTTACGGTCAAAGATGTAAAAAAAACCTTTTCAAGGATAATTATTTTATGAAGTTGTGTGCCTCATGGCGAACATAGGTCGTGTTTAGGCTTTCAGGCAATAAAACGTGGTTACATCAGTGTCCGATATTGCTATTTATCAATTGTCTTCGTTGAGGCGAACACCCAACGAGTGTCCGATCTCAAGAAAGACAATGATAATAGCAAGGGCGGACATTGATGTTTGCGATCCTCTATACTGTCACAAATCCGACCTGTTTTCTGGCTTTTGCCAGGGTTTTCCAGGCCATCATGGATGCCTTTTCAGAATGGGTACGCATGATTTGTTTAAGATAATCTTTTTCTTTTAATAACCGGTGGTAGTCTCTTTGAACTGGAAGCAGGGTTTCAGCCACCGCTTCGCCCACAGCCGCTTTAAAATCACCATAGCCTTTACCTTCAAATTCAGTGGTAATATCATCCAGGCAATTTCCGGTGGCACAGGCGTAAATTTCCATAAGATTGGAAACCCCTGGTTTTTTTTCCCGATCGTGATAAACTGCCATTTCTGAATCAGTCACTGCCCGTTTGAATTTTTTAATAATGGTTTTTGGGTCGTCTAAGAGTGAGATAAAGCTATTAAGGTTGTCATCGGACTTGGACATTTTCCTGGTTGGCTCCTGAAGGCTCATAATCCGGGCTCCGGATTCTCCAAAATAAGCCTCGGGTACCTTAAAGGTGTGCCCAAACTGTTGGTTAAAACGGATGGCTATGTCCCGGGCAAGCTCGACATGCTGACGCTGATCATTCCCCACCGGTACCAAGTCTGTTTGATATAACAATATATCCGCAGCCATAAGCACTGGATAGTCGAAAAGACCGACCCGAATGTTTTCGCCTTGTTTCTGAGATTTATCTTTGAATTGTGTCATCCGGCTTAACTCACCCATGTAGGTACAGCAATTTAATATCCAGGTAAGCTCGCAATGTTCCGGAACCATGGACTGAACATATAAAATTGATTTATCCGGGTTAATGCCAAGTGCCAATAACAGGGCAATTGATTCATAAGTCCGGCGTCTTAATTCCTCTGGATTTTGTGGCATGGTGATGGCGTGAAGATCCACGACACAAAACAAACTGTGATAATCCTCCTGAAGATTAACCCAGTTTTTCATGGCTCCAAAATAATTACCGACGGTAAAGGTTCCCGATGGCTGTATGCCACTGTATACAATTTTTTTATCTGGTATTTCTATTATTTTCATAATCTTCTCCTTGTTTGCTTCTTATTATAGGCATTAGGCAAAACCTTTTAATTTTGTCATTTCTAAAGAATCGCAGTTGAGTTCAAGCTCACTGATCATATTCTCAAATATTTCAAAGTCACCGGTTGTGAGAATTTGAGTCACGAAGGCTGCTTCCCCTGGATTAAAACCATCATTTTCCTGAAGATTCTCTTCCAGGAGCCTTACCAGTCCCTCTGCAGGGTTAATCAGATTCAGCTCCGGGTACATTTTCCTAATGGTACCGGCTACAATAGGAAAATGGGTGCAACCCAGCAAAAGGTCCTCAATAATCATGCCTTTTTTTACACCCCTTAAAAGTATGGGCTCGACGGCTTCCCGGATATTGCTTTTTAATATTTTCAAATCCCCCTGGCCATCGTTAATCACCTTCCCTAGGGTATGTGTTCCCTGGGCAATGTATTCTATTTCAGTGGTCAAAAGACCAAGTTCCCGTTCATATCCTTTGTTTTTCACTGTGGCGATGGTGGCGATCAGCCCTACCAATCCCTGTTCACGACAGGAAAGCGTTTCCTGTACACCGGCTTCAATGACACTAAACAATGGCACCTGTGATGTAAATTCAGAAATCAGGGATGAAAGGGTATTACATGCCAGCACAATGGTTTTAACGCCGCGACCTTCCAGATTTTTAATAATTGCGTTGCCAAGGCAAATCAGTTCTTCATTTTCTCGTTCTCCATATGGCATCCGTTTTGAATCCCCAAAATAGATATAATTCTCATTGGGAAGCCGCATTTGCAGCTCCTTCAAAACGGTGAAACCACCGATGCCCGAGTCTATGAGCCCGATTGGTCCATTTTGTTCCATATTATTCACTTCTTTCTCCATTAGTCCCGGAATATAATTCCTTTTTCTTCACTCATTTCATCAACAATGGCCAGGGATTCCAGGGCTATGCCTTGTTCCCGAAGGCGTGCTCCACCACCCTGGAATCCTTTTTCAATGGCAATGCCTACCCCAATGAGGGTGGCACCGGATTGTTTAATCACATCCATTAAAGCTTCCACTGCTTTCCCATTGGCAAGAAAGTCATCAATAATAAGAACACGATCGTCTTTATTCATATATTTTTTAGAAACCATGATTTTATAGGACTGTTGCTTGGTATAGGAATATACGTCGCTGGAATAAATATCATTATCTAAATTTAATGAAACATGTTTTTTGGCAAAAACCACCGGGCAATAGTCAAAATATCGTGCTGTACTGGTTGCAATGGCAATTCCTGATGTTTCAATGGTCAATATCTTATTAATGCCTTGTCCTGCAAATCGTTTTGCAAAGGCTTTACCCATTTCTTCAAATAATGCCACATCCAGCTGGTGATTTAAAAATGAATCCACTTTTAATATCCCCTGACCTTTGACCTGGCCTTCTTTTCTGATTTTCTCTTTTAATGAATCCATTCCTGCTCTCCTTAATTTCCCAATTCCACTATTATAACATACTGCAAAGCTTTTTAATTAAAAAAAAAGACGGGAATTTCTTCCCGTCTTAAAACTGTGAAGCAAACTTATTTTGAATAACCCTGATTTAGCATTGTATGGGCCCGGCTCGGACAGGCTTTGCCGGTTCAACCGCATCACACCCAAAATCCAGTGACCAACCTAGGATATTTTCAATTCTTTTTCCTTAAGTGCTGCTGCAATCACCTTTTCTGAAATGATCGGTGGGGCCTCTTCATAGCGGACAAAATTCATTGAGAATTCGCCTCTTGCCTGGGTCATTGATCTTAGCTCTGTGGCATATTTAAACATTTCTGCTAAAGGTGCTTCTGCTAAAATTTGTTGTTTCCCGCCAGGCACGGCTTCCATTCCCATAATACGTCCGCGCTTTTTATTTAAATCACCCATAATATCTCCCATATATTCTTCGGGGACAATGATATCGATATGGTAAATCGGTTCAAGAAGTACGGGTGCCGCATCTTTCATTCCTTTTCGGTAGGCCTGGGATGCCGCCATTTTAAAGGACATTTCATCGGAATCCACGGCATGGTAGGATCCATCAAAAAGGGTGGCTACAACTCCGGTAACGGGATAGCCTGCAAGAACGCCTTCAGTCATACAGCTTTCCAAACCTTTTTCAACTGCTGGAATAAAGTTACGGGGAACAGATCCGCCGACAACCTTATCAACAAATAAAAACGGATCATTCGGTGTAGCCCCTGGTTCGAAATTAACATAAACATGACCAAACTGTCCATTTCCACCGGATTGTTTCTTATGTTTCCCTTCGGCGGTTGATTTCTTTTTAATGGTTTCACGGTAAGGTACCTTCATGGGCACCAGGTTAACCTCAACGCCAAATTTTTGTTTCAGCTTTTGAGAAATAATTTCAAGATGCATTTCTCCAAGGCCGGAAACCAGGGTTTGTTTGGTTTCCTTGTTTCGTGACACCGTCATGGTTGGATCTTCTTCAACCAGTCGGTGGAGTCCAGTGGCTAATTTATCAATATCGGCCTTTGTTTTGGGTTCAATGGCCATGGAAATAATTGGCTTTGGTAAAACAATTCTTTCATAAACAATGGGTGATTTATTGGTACACAGTGTATCTCCGGTAACAGTTTCGCTTAATTTTGAAAAGGCACCAATATCCCCTGCTTCCAATTTTTCAACTTCAATTTGTTTGTTTCCACGAAGGACGTAGATATGGTTTGCTTTTTCTTTTGCCTCCCGGGTGGCATTAAAAATTTCAACTGAATGATCCAATACCCCGGACATCACTTTAAAAATAGATAGCTTGCCAACATAGGGGTCAGCAATGGTTTTAAATACCAGTGCTGAGAAGGGCTCAGTATTCGAGCAATAGCGTTCGATTTCTTTTAAATTCCGGGGATCTTTTCCTATTTCAGACTTTCCTTCACCTGGCGATGGCAGGTATTCGATCATCATATTTTCAAGGGTTTCAACCCCAATATTTTGAATGGCGGATGTACAAAGAACTGGAATTAAGTCGCCTTGAATAACCCCATGTCGAATGCCCTGATGGATTTCCTCCTGGGTGAGTTCTTCCCCATCGAAATATTTTTCCATCAGGCTTTCACTGGTTTGGGCAACGGATTCCATAATCATATCACGAAAAGGCTCGAGATCAGCCTTCATGTCATCAGGGACAACCACATCGAAGCATCGGTTCTCTTTACGTTCACTTCCTGTCATATCCACAATGTTAACAACACCGCGCATTTCCTCGCCTTCGCCCATGGGAAGCTCAAAAGGAACGACCTTGTTTCCAAAAGTCACTTTTAACTGATCCATGACCTTGGCAAAGGTGGCATTTTCTCGGTCCATTTTATTGACCACAATAAAGGCCGGAACATCGGCTTTCTGGAGTAATTCAATGGCTTTTTCAGTGCCAACCTGTACACCTGAAAGAGCATCAACTACAATGACAACCGCATCGGCCACACGAAGAGCCGCATAGGCATCCCCGATAAAATCAAAATAACCGGGTACATCAATAATATTTAACTTATGGCCACCAAATTCCAATGGAATAATAGACGAAGAAATTGAAAATTTACGTCTCTTTTCTTCCGGGTCAAAATCCGACAGGGTATTTCCCTCATCAATTTTTCCCATACGATCAATGGCACCTGCGTTAAATGCCAAGGCTTCGGTCAGAGATGTTTTTCCACTTCCCCCATGACCCAGAATAAGAATGTTTCGAATGTTTTTAGTTGGATACGTTTTCATGCTGTTTCCCCCTCGTTATTTTTGTCAATGTAACATTTATTTTTTAATCGTAATGTTATTTTATAGTATTTCAGCGAAATAATCCACTAAAAGATTAACAAAAAAAGAATATCCCTGTTTAGGCTAAGGTCGTTCTTATCAACATCCCATTAGACAAAGGAGCCAGCTCGGTATGGCAACTATTATAAGGTTGCTTTTTGCGAGTAGCTCGGCGTAAAAATTCGTCATTCAGATTGAAGCGGCGGGAGTAAGTTACAGTCCTTCTTTGAGTTTTACCATTACCTTTTTCTCGATCCGAGAAACGGTCATTTGCGATTTATTAATAAGAATCGCAACTTGCTTCTGGGTTTTCTCTTTAAAAAAGCGTTCTTCAACAATGATTCTTTCGATCGGTGTCAGTTCCTCAAGCTTTTTCTTTAGGGCATCAATATTTTCAACGTTTTCCATATTATTATCCATATTCCCAAGCAAATCCAGGAGGCAAACTTCCTGTCCATCCCGGTTATTTTCATATTCCATTGATAAAGATTTTGGATAATAAACATTATTGCTTTCCATGGCTTTAATAATGACCTCCTCGGAAATTTCCAGATAAACGGCAATTTCGGCAATGCTCGGAGAACACATGAGTTTGTGTTCAAGCAATGTCCTGGCCTGATTAATTTCCCGATTCAAATCCTGAATTTTTCTGGGAATGCGAATTAACCACTCCTTATCCCGATAATGCCGTTTAATTTCTCCCACAATGGTGGGCGTGGCAAAGGTATCAAATTCATATCCCCGGCTTGGATCAAAGCGACCCACCGCATACATCAGACCTAAACAAGCCACTTGGAAGATATCTTCATTGTCTCCATTTTTAGATCCGTATTTTCTGGAAAGAATTTTAGGAATGTAAAGATAATTTTCAATCAATCGATCCCTCAGGTCTCGGTCACGAGTCTTTTCATACTCTACAAAAAGCTCTCTTGCCTCTTCTTTACTGATTTTTCTTTCATATCTCATCATTCCCTCGCAGAATTTTTTTCATGGTAACAACAGAACCTGCTCCTTTCTTGCTGTCTATTGTTACCTCATCCGTCAAAATCTTCATAATAATAATACCAAAGCCGCTGCCAATTTGCAATGTATTCAGTTCGCCCTTTGCAACTTTCTCCGGATCAAAACCAACCCCGGTATCAATAACAGAAATGGTTAATTCCTTTTCGCCAATACTGTAGATTAAATCATACGTAGTTTCGGAAGTTTGACTGTGCATGACCACATTTGCGCAGGCTTCAGATATTGCAACTTTCAAATCTTCTACTTCATCAATGTTAAAGCCCATGCCGTCTGCAACCGATGCAATGGTAAGTCTGGCCAGACCTACATATTCGATCTTGGTGGGCAGGGTCAGTTTTATTTTATCCACAGTTATTCCTCTTTTCTGTTTTTTCTCAGGAACAAAAAAACGAAGCCCAATGAGGGCAATGACCTTCATTGGGCTTAAGGTTATTAATGACGGCATTATTACCTTTTTTTCACTTCTTTTTTCTATTTTTAGAATTGAAGGATTGAAGCCGTCCCAAAAATTTGGCGACGATTGCCATACTTTTTACAACAGGATCAATGACTTCTTTTTTGATGGTGTTGATTGATTGTTCAACTTCGTTCACCATAACACTTGCTCTATCTGCAACAAGAGCAGAAGATTTTGTAATCTCCCCGGTATTCTCCATAATACTGCGAAGAGCCAGGCGATTGTCCTCCATCAGCTTTGTTGTTGTGTCAAAGGTCATTGCCAGGCTTTTGAATAGCTTAACAAGATAAATGGTACCAACAATAAAGGCGATGCCCACTAATAAAATAGCGACTTCCCATAAACTAAAATTTAATGTAATCATGAATTACTCCCCGATGGCATTTACTCGCCTTTTTCAGCAGGTGCAATTTCTTCGGCCAGTTCATCTTCTTCTTTTTGAAGTGCTTCGAGTTCTTCATTTAATCCTTCAAGATCCTGACTGACTTCATCATGAATTTCCTGGATTTTGCTTTCAACCTGATTTTTATATTGACTGATGCGTTCTGTCATTTGTTCTTGCATATCCTGAAATTGTTCTTTAAGATTTTCACTGTATTCCATGGCTTGATCATAAGCATTACCTAATACTTCTTCAGTTCCTTCAGCAAGTTTTTTACGTGTTTCGTCTCCGGATGCAGGTGCCAGTAAAACGCCAATGGTACCTCCGATAATAGTTCCGATAAAAAGTCCACCAACAAAATATAATTTGCTATTGCTCATAATAAATTCCTCCATTTTTAAATTATTTGTTTAGGTTATTATACCCTAAAATTAATGAATTAACATCTTTTGTTTATCTATTTTTTCAATTTATTCTCTTTTTTGTAATTACTCTCCAAATTTATCGTTAATGAGTTTTACCAGTGTCGCCACAGCCTCAACTTCGTCTTCGCCTTCTGCCTGAATCTGGATGGTGGTTCCCTGGGAGATTCCTCCTGCCATAATACCCATAATGCTTTTGGCATTAATAGAATTTCCTTCTTTAATTACAAAAACTTTCGCTTTAAATTTTCCTGCTGTTTGAACAAACATCGACGCCGGTCTGGCGTGAAGACCTGTTGCGTTTAAAACTGTTACTTCTTTTACTACCATTTAATTCTCCTTCTCATGATCCTGTGATCAAATATTTATTTTTAGTTTTTTCATTGATGCAAGAACGTGATCCACTACGGCTTCTCCTGTTTCAAGGTTTAAGGCCTCTTCGGCAATGACCCTGGCATCTTCATAACGGATGCTGCGAATTATTTTTTTAATTTGAGGAATGGATAAAGCACTCATACTAAATTCATTAAGACCCAGTCCCAGTAGAATAACAGCCGCTATGGGATCCCCTGCCATTTCCCCACACATTCCGGTGAAAAGACCCGGGTGATTTTCTGAAGCTGTGATCACCTGTTTTACAAGTCGCAGAATGGCCGGATTAAAAGGATCATAAAGATAGGATACGTCCTGATTCATTCGATCCACAGCCATGGTATACTGACAGAGATCATTGGTTCCAATACTGAAGAAATCAACTTCTTTGGCGATAATATCCGAAGTAATGGCAGCCGATGGGATCTCGATCATCACCCCTACTTTTATGTCCCTGGCATAGGGAATAGTTGCTTTTTCCAATTCCTGCATGCATTCTTTGAGGATGACCTTTGCCTGACGCACTTCAGTTACAGAGGACACCATCGGAAACATGACATAGGCATGTCCATAAACACCGGCTCTTAAAATTGCCCGAAGCTGGGTTTTAAAAAGCTCGACTTCTTTAAAGCAAAGCCGAATTGCCCGGAGTCCTAAAAACGGATTAAGTTCTTCTTCCATGGGTAGATAAGGCAGTTTTTTATCGCCGCCGATATCCAGGGTGCGAATCACAACCGGACCATCGGGAAAGGCTTCCAAAACAGAGCGGTAGGCCGCCACTTGCTTTTCTTCCCCCGGCATTGTTTCACTGTTCATGTATAAGAACTCGGTACGATAAAGACCAACCCCTACGCCACCGTTTTTAATGACACCGGCTACATCGTTGGGTTCGCCGATATTACCAACCAGCTCAACCTTACGCCCATCCAGGGTAACCGCATCAAGGCATTTCAGGGCTTCCAGCTCTTTAAGAACGGCGTGATAGGCCAGTCTTTTTTCTTCATAGGACTTAATCTGATCCTCATCGGGATTCACCACAACAACACCCTTATTGCCATCGACGATGATCATATCACCATTTTTCACAGTTTCAGTAATATCAGTCAGTCCGAGAACCGCCGGTATTTCAAGGCTTCGTGCCATAATGGCGGTGTGCGACGTTCGGCTTCCAATATTGGTTGCAAATCCCATAACCCGATTTTTATCCATTTGCGCGGTATCCGAGGGTGTCAGATCATCAGCGATGATGATCACATCCTCGTCGATTCTTGATAAATCAGCCTGGACAATTCCTAAAATATTGTACAGCACACGGGTTCCCACATCTTTAATGTCAGCGGCTCTGGCACTAAAATAGGGATCATCCATCTGATCAAAAATCGCAAAAAATCGATCTGTTATTATTTTTACCGAATAAGCAGCGCCGGCACTATTTTCATTGATTTCTGCTTCAACGCCGTCAACAAACTCCGGATCTTCCAGAACCATGGCGTGGGCTTCAAAAATAGCCCCTTCTTCTGCGCCCAGTTCATCAATGGCTTTTAAACGGATTTTATCTAATTGTTCCTTGCTTTTTTCAAGGGCAATATGAAATGTTTCAATTTCCCCAGAGTGATCCTTAATTTTTTCCTTGTTCACTTCCACAACCACTTTTTCGTAAACAAGTGCTTTTGCAATGACGATACCAGGCGAAGCTATAATTCCTTCTTTTATAAACATATTTTATCTCCTTTTTTTAAAGGTATTATTATATTATATTTCTTCCTTCAAAGGCTTTAATCAGGGTTATTTCATCGGTATATTCAAGATCCGCACCAATCGGAATGCCCTTGGCGAGCCGGGTCACCTTTACACCTAACGGGGTAATGAGGTTACCTAAATACATGGCCGTGGCCTCTCCCTCAACCGTGGCATTGGTTGCCATAATAACTTCTTCAATATCGCTTTCCCCGATGCGCAGTAAAAGCTCCCGGGCTTTAATGTCCTGGGGGCCAATCCCTTCAAGAGGTGAAATAGCACCATGAAGGACATGATAAAGGCCTTTGTATTCACGGGTTTTTTCAACAGCAAAGATATCGCGGCTATTCTGCACCACGCAAATGGTTTTCTGATCCCGGTTGGGATTTCCACAAATATCGCAAAGTTCCTTATCTGTGATACTGAAGCATTTTTTGCATAACACGATCTTTTTTTTTGCATTGAGTAATGCTTCTGAAAGACCTGCGATTTCTTCTTCGGGTAAATTAATAACATGAAAAGCCAGCCGCTGAGCTGTTTTTTCACCAATCCCCGGGAGCTTTCCCAGCTCAAGGACTAATCGCTCCAGAGCCTTTGGATAATAACCCATAATGGCTCCTAGGTCAGTCCTGGAATATTCATGCCGCCGGTGATTTTCCCCATTTCAGAACTAACCATTTCTTCAGCTTTTGTGAGGGCTTCATTGACTGCTGCCAGGATAAGGTCTTCCAGCATTTCAATATCATCCTCATCAATGACTTCCGGGTCAATTTTCACTGATAAAAGAGTCTTTTTACCGGTGACAACCACTTTAACAGCACCGCCGCCGGCAGTGGCTTCAACTTCTCTTTCATTGAGTTCTTCCTGAAGCTTTCCCATATCCTGTTGCATTTTTTGGACTTGCTTCATCATATTGTTCATATTTCCACCGCCCATACCACCGGGCATTTTTCGTTTTGCCATAATTTCCTCCTAGCTGTTTTGCGTTTAATCTTAATAACCAGATTATTATAACACGTAACCCCACTTTTTATCACTATCTTTTTTCGTCAGCATTATCTTTAAATTCCTCAACTTCTATGATTTTAACGGTGTCATTATTAATGATGCGTCGTGTTTTTTCAACCATATCCAAATCGCCAAAGTTTTCTTCCTCAAGTTTAATTTTAACGGCCATTGTTTTACCGGTGGCTTTTTTTAGAATATCCTCCAGTACTTTTATCAGATCCGGCTTATTTACAAAATGAAAATAGTTTTGATTTTCTGTTGAAAAAATAATGTCCAGTTGATCTTCGCTGACCAGCGAGGCCTCTCCCCGGTTTAAAAACATGGCTTGACCTGAATTTGTTTTTCCAATTTCATCACAGCATTTTTTAAAAAGTTTCATTTCATCATGTTTTGTGTTGACTTTTGTATTGGATCTTTTATTTTCAGTTTTTACTTCTGCAGGTGGCTCTTCAATGAGTGGACTTTCAACCGGTGGCATTTCACAGGGATTCGCTTCCAAAACCAAAGCGGTTTCACTTTTTATTTCTACTGGAAACCCGTTTTTAATGTCTGTCTCTTTATCCGGATACTCTGATTCTTTCATTTCTTTTTGGATGTCTGAACTTTCCTGGTCCGGCATCACTTTAACGGTCTTAACGGGTTTGCACTGAAGTGCCGGTTTCTGTATGGTGGTTTCCACAGCAGCTTCGTCCCCAAGACATAGTTTCAGAAATGCCATTTCCACAATAATGCTTTGGAGGCTGCTGTATTTTAATTTATTCTTCTCTTCAATGAGGTGACTGATCATTCCATAGAGCCGATTAAATTCCAGTGTCTCTGCCAACGCGGCATAGGCCTGATAATCCTCCGGGGTGCAAACCAGAATTTCCATGGCCGCCTCGACCGCTGTTTTTGTTATTAATATCCCACGAAGATACTCGATCACCTGATCCATGAGAAGAATGCTGTCCTTTCCCCTGCTGACCATTTCTCTCAGACTAAGCAGGACTCCGCCCGCATCACCGGTGCTAATCTTCATGATCAGTTCATGTATCCCGGATTTATCCGCCATGCCTGTAAAATCCAAAAGATCTTCAAATGAAACATGTCCCTGGCTGTCTTTCAAATCAACAATCTGATCCAATAGGCTCAGGGCATCCCGCATGGAATTTTCACCCCGGGCGGCAATAAAATCAAGGGCCTGGGGCTCCATGGTGATTTCCAGATCGTGACAAATTTTTTCCATTTGACCAATGATTAATGCTTTTGGAATCGGCCGTATTTCATAGCGCTGACACCGGGAAAGAATGGTTGCCGGACATTTATTCGGTTCGGTGGTCGCCAGAATAAATACGACATGGACAGGAGGTTCTTCCAGTGTTTTAAGGAGTGCATTAAAGGCTTCCTTTGTCAGCATATGCACTTCATCAATGATGTATACTTTGTACTGTCCAATGGTAGGCGGGTACTTTACTTTTTCCCGGATCTCTCGAATTTCATCAACTCCCCGATTAGAAGCAGCATCAATTTCGATAATATCCATGATGCCTGAGCGATCAATATTGATACAAATTTCACAGGTATTACAGGGATTTCCATCAACGCCGTTTGGGCAGTTTATTGCTTTTGCAAATATTTTTGCCAGAGAGGTTTTCCCTGTGCCCCGCATTCCTGAAAAAAGGTAAGCATGTCCAACACGGTTGTATTGGATTTGGTTTTTTAATATTCGGGTAATACTATCCTGACCGATAACCTCGTCAAAGTTCCGGGGACGGTATTTTCGATAAAGTGCTAAATATGCCATAAATGATTCTCCAATTCCAGTGAGCCTTAGTCTCTTTATTATATTACAAGCCTTATTGTTTGTATAGTTCTATTGAAAGCATTGAATGCATTATTAACCAAATCGACCGGGAACAAAAAAATGACGCCTTCCAGTAAATGGAATACGTCATCAGAACATTATTGTTCGGATTGAAAAGATGTGAGGGTAAAGGAACAATGCGGTTTAGGTTATTTAGTCGTAGTAGTCTTAGATGCTTGCACCCAGGGAGTTCCCATTGGTAATAAAGCACGTTCGTACATTGGGTTAATGACTCCAGCAGCACAAATATACAAAGCACAGAGAGCAGTAAAAATTCCGATATAGCCTGCATATGTGCCAAGAGCCGGACTGCCTAAAAATGCGGATAAAGTAAGAAGACCAAATACAATAAGCAATGTACCGATGCAAAGGATTACAGCTGTGGCAGTACGAAGTGTCGCAATAAACACAATAAACGTAAAGATTGTCCAGGCCAGATACAGCACGCCTAAGGTCATTGCATCAGGTGCAAACCATCCCATAACTACGCCAAAATTCATAAGGCTGAAGAAAAGCCAAAACATTCCGTAAATATTAAAGGCCAAAGCCGTAAATAATTCACCTTTAATGTAACCAAATGTGCCGGCAAAAAAATGAACCACTGAAACAGTAAAAGCCAATGGAATAATAACACCGATTGCATCTACTGGTATTATACCGGCAACCATAAATGCTAGAACAAAAAGTCCGATACCAAAAGATGCTATCCCCATAGTGGTTGGATCAGCGATTTTAGAAACATTATCTGACATATTAAATACCTCCTAAGATTTTTAAAAGTTTATTTCAATTCTCTTCCGCTGTTCACAATAACCTCACTCTCCCTATTTAGATCGTATCGTGTTTTATGCATTAAGTCAAGATTTTTTTTCGGAATTCGCCCTAATTTTTATGATTGGCTTTCCATAATATCGCCGAAATAAAGATAAAGTTGGGCGCAATGAAAAAAGCAGATCAGCTAAAAGATTTCCCTGCTCATAAAATGTTTTTTTCAATTTATAAATAAACTTCTCAATACTTAATCTAAATATTTTGCATTTTTAAACCAATAAGCGGCATCATGCTAAAGAGATGTTATTTTGCCTGAGATGCATGTATTTATACGTTTACATTTCGTGTAAAGCGAACATGGTGATCCTGTTTTCTGACCACTCCCTGTCAGCGTCCGGCTGTCTACACAGTTTTATTTTATGCAATTGTATCATAGATCTTCTGAAGTGTCTCTATATTTATCACTAATATTTAAACCTTTTACGAAATTCCAACTTCGGGAACAAACTATTTTGTGGCCTCATTGAAAAGAGCAGCATCAGCCAAACGGCTTTTCCTGCTCCTCTGAATCCCATATTAATTTCATTATTTATGAAGCGTCTCGCTGTTTCGCCATAAAATCTTGTTCTCTTAAATGATTTTTCAGATGTTCATCTTCATTCTGGAGACTCGCTCGACGTTCTTTACGATATTCAGTTGGTGTCATTCCGGTACTTTTTTTAAATACCTTACTAAAATAATTAGGTTCATGATAGGAAAGTTCCAATGCAATATTAATGATCGGCACATCGGTATTGGCTAACATATCCTTTGCAATCTCAATTTTACGCTCTGTAAGATAGGTTACAAAATTAACCCCAGTTTTCTTTTTAAAGATCTTACTTAAATAATAAGAACTCATATTTGCATACTCGCCAACCTGATCCAGTGAAATATCTTTATAACAATTTCGGTCAATGTAGTTTAAAATATCTTCAATGTTATTTTTTCGGGTTTCCTTATTATCCAGCATCCGGTCAAATACTTTATCGATTGTTTTCATAATTTCTATTTTGAGATCATAGCGATTTTTATAGCCACTGACAAATTGGTGATTGTTGTTTGTACAAAGAGGACTGGTTAACTCATAGGCACACATATCCTGGGTTACAATATTCAGTTCTTCCATAAAATGGCGAATTTCTGTTTGAATTCCAATAACATCATAGGTATAATAATCGTAAATTGTATTCAGATAATTGATCAGCGCATTTCTTGCATCACTGTATTTTTTCTGAATCACCGCAAAGATGACTTCATTCATTTTTTCATCAAAGCGTTCTTTTGCATTGTCATTTAATGAAGTAATACTTTGATTGATTGAATCCATTAACTGTTGGGGGCGAATGGGTTTTAACAGAAAATCATCTACCCTGGCTTTAATGGCCTGATGGGCAAAATCAAATTCATTAAATGCAGTAATAAGAATAACTTTCTTTTCCTGATCTTCTTTTTTTATCATCTTAAGGACATCAATTCCATTGATCTCGGGAATATTAATATCCAAAAGTATAATATCCGGGTTTACTCGACGGATTTCATCAATTGCCACTAATCCTGAGTGAGCTTCTCCAACGACTTCAATGTTTTTCCCTTGCTGACTTAAAATAAGTTTAATCGCTTCAATTTCAAGATGTTCATCTTCAACAATAAATAGTTTATACATTCAGTCCTCTTCCTACATCCTCATTTCATATAAGCAAGCTTTTGTGAATTATTATAACACAGACAGGAAAATTTTGTCATTTTTTTTGGCTTTTTTGAAGGTTTTGGGTTTTTATGATGTGATATCGCTTAAATTCTTCTCTTTCTTCTTAATTTTTCCGAAATATCTTGCTGTAGTTTAATAAAGGATAAAAATACCCATAATATTTAAAATAAATACTTGCAATAAAAAGACGTCTCCATTATACTGTAGAGGTGTCCGAAACTTGGATACTATTTTGGGGGTGTGGCGAAGTTGGGATCGCGTCTGACTGGCAGTCAGAAGGCCAGGGGTTCGAGTCCCCTCATCTCCACCAATATGAATCGCATAAGAGAGCCGTTGAGGTTCTCTTTTTTTATTGTCTGGAGATCGGATCTGTTCAGAAAAGCCCGAGTCTGGGGATTATTTGGGGATTATTAGTGACATAAAAGATTTTATGGCGATATGTCAATACGCTATGTAGTGCTTTTAATGATCATTATCGTATTGGATATATTCAAAGCTACAACTCTCTCCAATATCGTTTTTATTGTTGATATATGTAGAATAATTTTCAAATACCTTTATATCACTAACTACTGTTTCAAAGTCTATAAATATTTTATTGATATTCTTCTTTAATTCTTCTTTCTTAAAACCAGTATCAATTGAATACACCTGGTTAAACAAATCACCATTATCTTTTCTTTTTTGAAATTCTTGGTTTAAACTACGTGCATAAAGATTTAATGTATTCATATTTGAATACAACACTTCAGGGCTTAAATATTGTTCTGAAACTATACAATTATAAACGTCAATAAAATTTTTGCAAAGCATGAAAATATTTTCAAATAAACTATCACGCCTTCTGATTTTTTTATAATCACCACTATTTAAATCATTAAATAGTTTTTGTATTTGTTCGGCTTTTTCTTGACATACTTTTTCATTAAAACTTTCCCTAAGAGATCGATATACAGGTTTAGATATTTTAAAATAATCTTTCAGCCTTCCACAAAAGCCAAATTCATCAATTTTTTTTGCGGGTAAAACAATGTTTTTATTATTAATATCTTGGTCATCATCAAATCGGGAGATAGTTTGATATCTAATCCCATCAATTTTTGCGTGATTCTTTACCCATAAGCACAATAATTGCGATATTGTATATTCTTCGATAAAAGCAACATCTTTATTTTTAGTGACACAACTACATGCAATAATTAAAGGATACAAACAAATATACTCAAGAATCATTTTTTTTGTGTCTTCTGTCTTAATAATTGCATTACTTATTAAATCAAACGGCTTGGTGCTAAGATCAACTAATATCAAATAGTTATCTGGACAATTATCTAGACCTATAATTCTTTCCCTTTTATTTATTATGTTAAGTTCATACTGGCTAACATAGAATGATTTAGGCATACCACATTCAAACCAACACACATCGATAGTTTCACCTAAGTAGAGTGATGGATAGCCCGCAATACTAAAACGATAAGCATTTATATTTTCTCGCTGATTAAATGAAATATGGAAGAGATCCATTCTTCCAAAATTGTCATTTTTACTCCCAGATCTTATTCTGTATAAACCATTTAGAGAACTCACAAAAATGGTTTTTATGATTATATCTTCTAATCTTTCCATTAATTTATTAAATTTTTCGTGTGCAACTTCCATTTTTCCCTGATCACACAATTCTAATATTTTAACAACGTCTTTGCACGTACTATCAATATTAGAAATCTTTTCGTTTATTATTTCATAAAGGGATTCTCCTAGTATAGAGCTTTTTTCATCGTAAACTAAAGTTTGTAATGATTTTATATATTCTTTATAATGACCTTCTAAAAATTTTGCCATTGTCATCTTCTCCCTTCTTAAAGGACCATTATATTTTCTTAATAGTTCCATCACACTTTCTTCATTCATAAATTATAATCCCTCTTTTCCATTTTAAAATCATTCAGCTCTCATTTTATAAGGTTTTTCTGAGTAAATTGAAAACAAACTGTCAATGTCAAGTTTGTGTGTGTTAATAGCATTGTTGATATAGTCATCGGTTAATTCAGAAATTGCAAATTGATTAAACTCTTTAATGAAATTTTTTACGTTATCTTTTAGTAGTTTAAGTTTAGCTTTCCGCATGATCTCAACATCTTTAGTAAAGTAGGCCTCATATGAAAGGTTTTTTGTAGATATAACCATTATTCTCTTTACTTCTACTTCTTTATACTCATCTTTAAACCAAGCACAATGTTGATCCATTTGTCCTGCTTCCGTTTTCGAAATTGACTTTCTATTTTCTTTAACTTCATTTTTGCATTCAAACATAATGTATTTGTTCTTTTCAACACACCATAGATTATCTGGACCTTTTCGAATTTCTTTGTCTGGCCTTTGGCTTTCAAATCCCAATAGAAAGCCTATTTCTTGTAATGCTTTTTCAAATTTTTCCGAATCATTATCAAAAGTCAAATCATCATAAATACTATTATAAAAATATGTAATTTCTTCATAGCTTTTAAAATTTGCTAATTTATTTTTTATTCTATTTATTCTACTTTGATTGATATAACTTATTCTCGTATACTTAACACCATCTTTAGGTTTTAACAATTGAGAATTTTTTTTAAATGCTGTGAGTTGAAGATTATTTGAATCAATTTTACTGTCAAAATATCGAACATATGCCATCATTTGTATATACCAGCCTTTTTCATGTTCCTCTTCTGATTGATCAACAATATATTGAAAAGTATTATAGGCTTTTTCTCTATCTAGTGATATCAAATAATCAATGGCTTCTTTTTCTTTCTCCAATATTCTAAGAATTGAAACTTGAGGCTTATCAACATTATTACTTTCCATTTCCTGAAAATAATAGTTTTTCCAACCCTCATCTCTATTTAAAGACTGTTTTATCAATGAAAGTATAAGTTTAATTTTACTTCCTTCTTCTTCAATATCATCTTCAGCCATTTTTGCTATTTCAATCCCAATATCAATCTGCTTTTGAGTCTGACTCGAAAAATATTTCTTTGTAGAAATACTCTTTGCGAATTTCACTAAATCTGAACCTAATAAAACCACAACGCTGTAATCTTTTTCCCCACGAACACTCCGACCTAGACCTTGTTCTATCTTCTGTGCGAGCTTAATATTTATTAAATCGCTATTTGCTCGACATTGTTCTTCATATTTTTCGTTTAGCGAATCAAAAAATGGCAAAGAATCAATAAATAAAATTCTACAAGATTCATCTGGTAAGTCTATTCCATCATATCGATTTACTAATACTACCATTGGCCCATATTTGCCATGTTTTAATTTTGTTATGGTCTCATAAATTTCATTTGTTTTCCCATCAACCACAGAAGCACCCAAGTCTCTATAGTAATTCGCTTTTTTAAAGCTTGATACTATTGAAACTACCCCAAAATGCTTGTATTCTGTCTTTGCAAACTTTGATAAAACTAGTTCTCTATCTAACTCCTCTGAAATAAGAGATGGGATGATAATCATTTTCTCGCCTGACCACTTTTGATCAGGATTTGTTAAAGGTTTTTCTATAGAATCAACACCAAAATTTAAACCCTTTATAAAAAACGAATCGTCCTGTGTAGTTGCTGACATTAGAATTCGTTGTTTTGCTTTACTGAATGTTCCAAAATCATCTATAGGAATCTGAATTGGTACAATTTCTAATTTTTTTTGCGAAATAAACGCTTGGCAATAGTTTAAACGATCACGTAAGATAGGCCAAGAATACTTAATACATTCATCGTTCGAATGCTGTGATAATATTTCGGCAACTTTTGAACTTTTTTCAATCCAGCACCAATACGGAATGGGTAAGACTATTTCTGAAGCATTATTGTCTAAATCAAAATAACTGCCCTCCCCTTGTTCACGCAAATCGTCTTCAAAAATATGTTTTATCCTATCGTATGCTTCTGTATCTTCTTTTGAAATTGATAAAGATACTGATTTTTTAATTGCCTCTATACAAGCATGTGAATCATCTAATACTACAGTCCCAACATATTCGTATTTGGTCCCAATACCAAAAATAGTTTTTCCATTAAATAGTTTTTGAACATGAGTCACTAGTATGCTTTTCCCCAAACAAAAATCATTTGGAAATGAATTATCCTTAGGGATTTTACATACAGGTATTCCAAATTTTGCCGCTTCTGAGCACACTTGATCGACCAAATAGATATTTGGGCATACATAAAGGCAAGGGCCTTCTCCTGCATTTGCTTTTGATAAAAGCAATAAAAGACCAATCAATGTTTTTCCTTCACCAGTATGCAATTTAATGATTAAATCCTTATCATCTTTGCGATTTAAATACCATCTTTTTAATATATGCTCTTGAGCTGGGCGTAATGGACCTATTTCACTTTTTCGATCTAAATTCTGATATATTTCTATGGGATCCCTTTTTTTTTGAATTTCTTTTTTTTTGAGTTTTGCTGAAAAATCAACCATAATTTTCTCCTTTAAATAATTATTCTTCACGCTTCATTTTTGGAAACTATAATCAAAAACATCTGTAACTATTTCCATTAAACTCTTTGCTCCGAAGTTCCTAGTTCATTAAAAATTACCTCGGACATCATATCCATCACAAATTTCATTTTTGTTTCATCCCCGAATAAATTCATAAAGAATAGATCATTTGACTCATAACGATTCACTGCCACATCTTTAAATCGCTGTTCATACAAATACTTAAACAAAGATCGATCCTTTGCTTTTGCAGCATTCACAATTTTATCATCTTTGGCAAAATCGTTTTTCATCTGTTCTAATACCTTATCTTGCTCTGAAAAGGCAGTGCCAAAACGTTCGTTCATTTTTTCAATAATACTGGACAGTGGATCTTTTTTTACTTCTATTCCACCGACACCGCCTTTAATATTGGAAATATAGTCTCCCGCGCTTTCCAGAACGATCTCTCCGTCATGGCTTTTTATAAGTTTGTAATATTCCAAAACAATCTTATCGGTCAAATCAATTTTAACCGCAACATCCTTCGGTAAACACTTAGCCAGGAATTTTGCGTACACATAAAACATTTGCAGTTCCTTATCATATAATCGGCACACCTGAATGATAAAAGCATAGATGCGCACAAATCGAGCAAGTGCAGATTTAAAGACTTCCTGTTCATCGGGTTCCTTAGCAATGAAACGATCCATTGCTGGCTTGAGACATCCCGTCAGAATTCCCTGGATATTAGTATCATCCTGGTTATAGTAGGCAGTCGCAAAATGTTCCACCTCAAATGGTTGATAGATCTGGTACTGATCCAGGGCATTTTTTAAATCATATACTACATTGGGATCGGTTTCGCACTCCAGAACGGCTGCTTCATAATAGGGCTGAAAAGATTTCAGAATATCCTCTGCATCATTAACGAAATCAAGAACAAAGGTATCTTCTTTGCCTTTCATGGTGCGATTCAATCGAGACAAGGTCTGGACAGCCTTCACCCCGGAGAGCTTCTTATCCACAAACATAGTATGAAGGAGAGGTTCGTCAAAGCCTGTCTGATATTTTTCCGCAACAATCAGGACGTTAAAATCACTGGAATGAAATTGTCCCTTAAGTTGATTTTCCTTAATGGTTTTTCCAGCTTTATCTTTATTGATCTTTTCTTCGGTGTAATCTTCTCCCTGATCATTCACTGAACCGGAAAACGCCACGAGAACCGAAAGTTCATCATAACCCTGGGCCTTGATATAACGTCTGAATTCAAACAGATACCGCATCGCATGAAGACGTGACGAGGTGACCACCATGGCTTTGGCCCGCCCATCTATCTTATTCTTTGTATTGCTCCTGAAATGCTCCACCATAATGGCTGTTTTCTGAGCCAGATTATGAGGATGAAGAGATTCATATTTCGAAATCTCTTTAATCGCCTTACTGGTTTCAAGATTGGGGTCATCTGCCACTTTTTTTGTGATCTTGTAATACATGTGATAGGTAGTATAGTTTTTAAGTACATCCAGGATAAACTCTTCTTCAATGGCCTGACGCATGGAATAAATATGAAAGGCTCTAAATGTGTCATCCGATTGTTTCACTCCAAAGAGCTGTAATGTTTTTGCTTTTGGGGTCGCGGTAAACGCAAAGAAAGATAAATTGCTGAGCGATCCATGGGATAACAGCTCTTCAACCAACTTATCCTCATCATCTTTGGTATTTTCTTCGGTTTGGCTCTCCATTTGCCGGTATTCTTCTAAAACTTCCTCACTGTTTCCCAGGGCTTTCTTGAGCTTCTGAGCAGCTTCTCCAGTTTGACTGGAATGGGCTTCATCCACGATAATGGCAAAATTTTTCCCAATGACTTCCACCTCTTTATAAATCACCGGGAATTTTTGAAGGGTTGTAATGATGATCCGCTTCCCTGCATTCAGAGCGTCTCGCAAATCCACCGCATGTTTTTTCTCATCGATGCATTCCACCACACCAAGGACATGATCAAATTGATAGATGGTGTCCTGTAATTGACTATCCAAGACCTTTCGATCCGTCACCACAATAATGGATTGAAAGATTTTTTCATCGTTTACATTATGCAAACCCGCCAGACGATGGGCCAGCCATGCAATGGAATTGGATTTTCCACTCCCGGCACTGTGCTGGATCAAATAGTTTTTTCCGGCACCATTTTCTTTCACATCCCCCAGAAGCTTTGTGACCACATCCAACTGGTGATACCTGGGAAAAATCATGGTTTCTTTGATAATCTTTTTTCCCTTTTCATCTTCTATAGTCTCTTTTTGTAAATGCATATACTTATGCAGGATCTCCATTAATTGATCCTTGCAAAGAACTTTTTCCCAGAGATAGGCGGTTTGATAGCCATTAGGATTAAGTGGATTACCCTTGCCACCCACATTCCCAGATCCATTTGAACCTTGGTTAAATGGAAGAAAATAGGTATCTTTTCCCTTTAACCCGGTAGTCATATAGACCTCAAAGAGATCCACCGCAAAATGAACCAGGACCCTGTTTCTAAAATCAAAAATAGGGTCTTTGCTTGCTCGGTCAAATTGATATTGGTTAATGGCGTGGTGCGCCGTCTGACCGGTGAACTGACATTTTAATTCCAGCGATACCACCGGGATGCCATTGAGAAAGAGGACTGTATCGATGCTGTTTTCATTTTGAAGAGAGTAATGTAACTGACGGGTACAGTGGAGGATATTCTGATCATAAAGTTTTATCGTATCCGGGTTGATGGAGGTTTCAGGTTTAAAAAAGCAGACTCTAAATTCAATGCCTCTGTCTTTAAACCCTTTGCGCAGAACAGCTAAGAGTCCGTTTGCCTTGACCTCCTTGGAAAATCGTTTAATAAAGGCATCCTCTGCACTTTCACCATAAATGCCGGTATACCTTTCCCACTTCTTAATCTGGGTAGTTTTAATAAAGGCGATCAGTGTTTCTTTATCTAAAGCCATCCCTCGGTCAAAGGCTTGGGGATTTCCTTTTTCGTAACCGCCTTTGGTAATTAAACAGCCTTCAATGGAGGCTTCAAAATCTATCTCTTTTATTTTATATGACATATTGATCCCCTATCCTTGTAATAATCCAATTGTCATTGTACCCAGTAATCCAATAATTTCGCCATAAAACCAGCCATGTTTTTCAAGATGTGAGCTTAATTGATTGAAAAATCTTTTATCTTTTGGAATGTTCCGTGAGGTCTCTATATTTTCTATCATCTCTTTTACATCTTCTAATAAAAGTTTTAGCTCTTTTTTATCTTCCCCACCCTCTTTTTCTATTCTATCTTCAATTCTTTGTATCGAATTATCAATACTGAAAGAAGAACTGGTTACATCACCAAAAAACACATAGCTGCCATTCGAAATAAATTTTTCAATATGCACCTTATTACCTTGTTCTTTCTTTAAACTCTGTTCATGTTCATCTTTTCTCTCAAAATATAACCAAGCAGGATTGTTAATACATATTTCAGTGGGAATTCCGTCTCCCCAAAGTATTTGAATTAACCCATAGTCTGATAATTCTATCAGCAATCTTTCTAATTCATTGTTTTTTTCAATTCTACTTGCATCCAACTTACCTAATAACATTTTTTGATAATTGTCTGACATAAGAATTTCGGATAATAAATTTTCTGCTTTATTTGAAAGTTTTTTAAACATAGTCAATTTCTCCTTTAAAGCACTTTTTTTATCTGCAAAATATGAAATCCCGTCGGGTGTCAAATACAAACTCCATCTTCCCAAAACTAATGAATAACTTGCGATTAAACCAGATGCTTTCAGTTTTAAAAAAATATCATTAATACTAAACTTCATATATTCTGGAAATAAATCATAATTTCCTCTTATACTAAATTGAGAATTTCCATCATACTGTGAGAGAATACTCTTTAAAACTTGTTGAGTCATTTTATCAAGTGTTTTCATTTCTTCTCCTTCCCACGAACTAACTAACTCAGCCTTTATTTCTTCATCTTCTACAATTCTTTGAAATTGTTTATTCAGTTCTTTTTCAAGTTTTTTTGCATCAAATTTAATTTCAAACTTTGCCATCTATCATACCTCTTGTTTTCCAGTCACACATTCATATATTAGGCTTTTTTTGTATTGGGTAAGTTTTTCAATTAGATTTTCTTTTTGGATAATAGCTCTGTCTATATTTAAACATTTATTATTCAGATAAGAGGCGATTTTATCTTGTTCGCATATTTGAGGAATTGGTAAACTAAAATTCAAAAATTTATCTGTTTGTAATCTCCAACGCCCTAAACCAGAAACACCTTGACCTAAACCATAAAATATTTTATTCGTATAACAACTCTGGAATATATATTTAAAATATTCTTTAGAATTTTTGTTATTAATTAGCGAAAATACTCGATAATCAGGACTTGTGATACCAACATATTTAGAGCAATCAACGAAACCAGTCAATAGGTCCATATGATTCATAACATAATCGTTAATATCTACTAATTGATATTTTGTATAGTCCATTGAAATTTGACCTTTATTATTGCTTATATCTTTTATTTTGATTCCCTTTTGCGTCACTGATAAAATATCATACCCATCTTTTCCCGCTATGTTTTTCTTTATTCTGAACTCGTATTTTAATTTTATAGCTTTCCAATGTTCGGGTATCACCTCAGTCCATTCAATCCCGCTGTCTTTCATCGGCACATTGGTATCCAGACCTTTTGTCACCGCTTCTGTAATCACGGACTGCTTGTAGGCTTTCAGCTTTTCAATGACCTGGTTTTCCATTTCAATGGTTTCATCAATTTTAGTGCATTTGTGATCAAGGTAAGTAACTATCTCTTCTTGCTCATTTTGGAAAGGCAAACAAATTTTATGTGGCGATAGTTGTTGTGTTGATAACTGTTGTATTGCTGAACTTCCCTCTTTAAAATTCATCACACTATTGATAAAGTATTCATGGTACTTACACATTCTTTTATTTTTTGGAGTCAGGACCAATAGCCTAATAATCGCATCATACTCACATTCTCTATAAAAAGCTATTCCGATATCACCTCGGCCAGTTACAGTTATTGAATTACTTTTATACCTTGAAACTGATGTATAACCATAAGCATCATATTTGTTTTGCTTATTTGTATAAATAGGATATTTATGAATTTCTGTACTCACATCAGAATAATTGTCAACATCTAAGTCTCCACCTGCTTTTATATTATAAATTCTACTAATATTTGTTATCTTCCACGTTGTAGGTATCTGCCCGATCCATTCAATTCCACTCTCTTTCATCTTTCTCATTCATCATCACCTGATTCCATTTTGACAAACTCGTCAAGATTTAATTCCCGTTTGAGTTCTTCTTCTGTCGGAAGATAGGTCATATATTTAGATACAAAAATTTGTGTATTATCTTCTGGAAGGGTATATTTAACCACTGCTTCGCTTTTATTAGCACAAAGAACAATCCCGATGGGAGGATTATCTCCTTCATTCATCATCTCTCGGGTATAGTAGTTTACGTACATCTGCATTTGTCCTAAATCCTGGTGGACCAGATCTCCAAGTTTTAAATCAATGAGTACGAAGCATTTTAAAATATAGTTGTAAAAGATAAGATCAATATAAAAATGTCGCCCATCAAAGGTAATATTTTTCTGCCTTGCAACAAAAGAAAACCCTCGCCCAAGCTCCAATAAGAACTTTTGCAGATGATCAATTAATGCCTGCTCCAAATCTCTTTCATAAAAATGTGGATTGGCTTCTAAATTTAAAAACTCCAGTACATATGGGTCCTTGATGATCCTCTCGTACTCCGGTTTTGGTTCTAATATATCTATCTCTTTTGCAACACTTTCTTTGTCCTGGCTTGCTAAAATTCGTTCGTAATACAAGGTATTGATCTGGCGGTCAAGCTGTCGTACACTCCATCCGGCTTTTGAGCATTCTTCTAAATAAAAGCTTCGTGCTTGTTCGTTAGAAACACGCATTATTACACGGTAATGTGACCAACTCAATTCGGAACACAGTGTGTTCCGAATTGGAAATGTGGTATAAAACTGTCGCATGTTTCGTAAATTTCTTTCATCAAATCCACTGCCAAATTCTTTTGTCAGTTTTAAAGAAAGATATTCAATTAATTTTTTTCCATAATCCGCTCTATCATTCTTACCACAATCTGCAAATATTTGTTCACCAATTTCCCAGTAAGCTATAACCATTGCAGAATTCACAGCCGAATAGACTTTTGTTTGAGCAACGATAACCTTCTCACGGATTTTGTCATATGTTTTACTGGAGCTCTTCTCAATATTATTTTTCATTAAAAATCTCCTCTAATGCACCATCCAATTTTTTTTCAATATCCAAAATTTCTGCCATAATGGTCTTTGATGGTACTGGTGGAGTATATTTGTAGAAGTAACGGGTGAAAGGTATCTCATATCCTATTTTTGTTTTTTTCTCATCAATCCAGGCATCAGGGGCAAAAGGTAATACTTCCTTCTTAAAATATACCTCAATGTTTTCTTTTAAAGGGATACTTTCAGTATCACGCAGGGATGCGTCTGGTACTGGCAATCCTTTTTTCAAAATGGCTTGTCCTTTGTCATCCAGTTTTGGCCGTTCCACCACAATCTTTGAATAACCGAAGTCTTCATTATCAAAAATCTTACTGATTTCAGTTTCTTTAAATGCGCCATATAATTTCACGATCTCATTGATGGCAGTCTTTGGTATATCGTTTCGTTTGTTTCCCAGGGATTTTCGGCGCTTCTCGTAAAGCCCGTTGGCGTTTATAAGCTGCACCTTCCCTTTACGGAAGTTTTTCTTTTTATTGGATAGCACCCAAATATAGGTGGCAATGCCGGTATTATAAAAAAGGTCATTGGGTAAGGCAATAATGGCCTCTAATAAATCATTTTCTAAAATATATCTACGAATTTCTGAAGGACCACTGCCTGCATCCCCGGTAAACAACGGGGATCCATTATGAATAATAGCGACCCGCGAGCCCTGGGGTTTCATTTTCGAAAGGGCTGTCTCAAGGAAAAGCAATTGACCATCACCAATTGCTGGAAGGCCCGGCCCAAATCGACCAGCATAGCCCATCTTGGCTTCTTTTTCAATGGCTGCTTTATCATTCTTCCACTCACGGCCAAAGGGTGGATTGGACAAAATATAATCAAATTTATCCTCTGGAAATTGATCTGAGGATAAAGTATTATCATTTCTTATGTTGTCGGCATTTCCCCCTTTAATAAGCATATCAGCCTTGCAAATGGCATAGGTCTGGTCGTTTATTTCCTGTCCAAAACAGATAAGCTGTGCATCGCTGTTTAATTCTCTTAAATAGTCTTCGGAAACAGACAGCATACCTCCGGTTCCACAAGCAGGATCATAGAGTGTTTTTGCAATATTACCAGTTAATAATTCACTGTCCTCATTAAAAAGTATATTTACCATTAATTCAATGACTTCTCTTGGGGTATAATGCTGTCCGGCATCTTCATTATGGGCTTCTGAAAACCTGCGAATAATTTCTTCGAAGATATAACCCATTTCTAAATTGGAAATCTTATCCGGATGTAAATCGGCATTGGGCGTGGTAAATTCCTGGATGACAATATATAAAAGGTTCTTTTCTGCAAGAGTTGTAATGTGATTATCAAATTTGAATTTTTCAATGATGTTTCGAACGTTTTCCGAAAATCCATTGAGATATGATCTGAAATTGGCTTCGATTCCATCAGGATCATTTAACAATTTTTCAAAATCAAAGGGACTGGTGTTATAAAATGAATATCCGGCTTCTCTGGAAAGAAAGGTATCTTTCATTGCAAGATTTCCCAACTTTTCATTTTTTTTGAGCACTGCTGCTTTGGTTTCTGCCAATATACAATCAAATCGTCGAATAACGGTGAGTGGCAAAATAACTTCCCCGTATTCATGGGGTTTATATACACCGGTTAGTTTATCGGCAATTGCCCATATTAAGTTCGCTTTTTCGTTAATATTAGCACTGATACTCATTTGCCATCTCCCTATTGAATCTTATGTAAATTATGCCTGTTGCCATATCATTTCCTCTTTTCGATGTTTTTATTGAGTTTATTTTACCATTCACAAACTAATTTGGTTTGCTTGTTCATTATTTTTAATTCTCAATATAGTTCTTCTACATTAGATGTTTAATTTAAAGATTTTTTTCAATCTTCATATCAGTTTTACTTTCATTATATACTACAGATTGTGGATAATAAAAAGCATCACCTATAATCTCTATTATTCTTGACTTATGCAAGATTTTAGAAAGAGATGAAAGCAATTTGATTAACCTACAAAATCAATTGTATCAGATATTTTTAATAATAAGAAGGTATTCTTCTGCAAAAATATACTTAATACCTTTTTCCCCATTTCAATTGATTTCTTTACTCTCATTCAGTCTTATTTAAAACCTTAAATCAATCAAGTGAAAAAAATTCAAAAAAAAGCTCGATAACAATCAGAGCTTTTTAAATATTATTTTGCCTGTGGGATTAAAAGCATATTTTCTAAGGCGTTACTTGCTTTTGCATCCATGGCTTGTATTGCGTGGGTATAAATATCACCAGTGGTGGATAAATCAGAATGTCCTAAACGACTAGAGACAGTCTTTAAGTTTACACCACTGGCAATTAATATAGTGGCATTGGTATGACGGAGCGAATGTAAATGAATATCCTTCAAATTATGTTTGGTTGTCAGTTTTTTTAAATATTTGCCAAAAGTATCCAGGTTAATTGGCTCACCATTCCAGCTGCAAAAGACATAATCGTGATCATGCCATTGATCACCTATTTTTAATCGATCTTTCAGTTGCCATACATGGTATTCTTTCAGCATCTTGAATATTGATTGCGGTAATTTAATACTTCTTAATGATCCTTTTGTTTTCGGCACTCCCTCGAATGCTTTCTGACCTGAAATATACTTTAAAGAACGATTTATGGTAATGATGTTTCCTTCAAAATCTATATCACACCATTTTAAACCGCATAATTCGCCACGCCTTAAACCACTGAAGATAAGCAAATTAATGGCTGTTCTATATTTGATTGGTTCCTCTTCAAGTAAATTCAACAATATTAAAGCTTCTTTGTCATCCAGATAGGAAGCTTCATCTTTTTCAATCTTTGGAAGTTCTACACGTTTTTCTATTGTATTAAAGGGAATAACTCCCCATCGTACCGCTGTGTTAAAAACATTGTTTATAAATTTGTGATAATGCAAGACGGATGTATTTGAAAGTGGTTTCTTTTCATTTGTAGACTGGAAGAGTTTTTTAAAGGGATAACTTAAAGCATTTGAAATCTTTTTAGCCGTTACCAGTGTCGTGTGACCTCCCTTTTTTAGTTTTCTGAGCGTATCATCATTAATGCCAGCTTTACAGGAGATATCTTTTTGCTTTAAACCGCTTATGATTTCAAGGTATTTTTCGGTTACTTTAAATTTTTCACCGCCTCTGACACCATTACTATATTTTAATTTAGTATAAAAATCTTGTACTTGTTTTGGAGTGATTTTTCCGATCTGAATGTGGCCTAATTCTTCAACCACCTTGAGTGATAGCCTCTTATATCCTTCAACGGTTACCGGAGAAAGGTTCTTATTTCCAACATAATCTTTGAACCATATTTCAATAAAATCAATGAGCTTGATATTGCTATTAAGTGAATAACCCAAAGCGCATTTTTCTTCGAACTCGACTTCAATTTTTTTTAGTTCTTTTTTTATCTGACTAGGTGTCATGCCTTCTTCCGGCTTATAGGTCATTGAATACTTTATTTGTTTGTCATTTGTGTCGTAGCCAGCAGAAACTACTATTCGATAAGCTTTGCCTCTTTTTTCAATATTGGCCATGTGGATTCACCCCTCTAATGTAGAATATTTATTCTATATTGTTGATTTATTGTATTTTGACTTTATTTCTTGCAATATATTCTGAATTTCTATCAAATGATAGGACCTAAAGATTTTCGTTACTTTTGGTTCATCAAAATAATGTTCGTCGAAATCATCTTTCTTCTTTGCTAAATTTTCAATTTTACCTTTAGCTATAGAAGCCTTTACATTGCTTCGTTTATCTTTTGGTATATAAATGTAAACCGAATCACTAGGATTTTTTATATTTAAATACCTTCCAATCTCTGTCAAAATATCCAATTTACCTAGTTTATCTCTTTCCTTTTCAATTTTTATTTCTAATAATTCTTTATTTTTAGCGATTCTATTTTCCATAACAAATAAAAGCAACCGTTCATTTGAAACTAAATTTCTTTTGTGTCCTAATTCATTTAGTTTCTTTGTATCAATTCCTTTATAAAGATCTTCAGAAATTTTTTCATCAGAAAATATTTTTTGTGGCATCACTCCTGCTAACATGATATTTATTATCTCATTTAAATCCATGCTTTCGCTCAGTTTATTTTGTTCTTCTAAGACTTCAATTGCCTTATCTGACAGACCTAATCTTTTATGAATTTCTTGATTATCAATATTAGAACTCTTAAAGTCTGTTATTCCTAGTAAATAGTCAGTAGAAACTTTGAATATTTCTGCTGCTTTAACTGAAAATTCAATTCTTGGTTCTGTTATTCCTGATAAATACTTACTAATTGATGCAGTTGATAATTCAACTCTTTCTGCAAATTCTTCCTGGTTCATTTCAGATTCTATTAAACATTGGTTCAAACGTAGAGCAAAAGAAGCACATATTTTGCTTTTCGCCACTTTTCTTACCTTTTCTTCTTCATATGGATCTTTTGTTTTATCAATATAATACTTTTTCATTTTAGTTTCTCCAATTATTAATATTTCTGTTTATATCACGACTTATTTTGCAATATATAAATATTTGTTAATAATTAACATTAGTGCAATAAGCGATATATAATAGCAATACAAAGTGTTAATATTTCAGTTTTATGTTTATATTTTGTATCTTATATCATTCAAGTAAAAAAATCAAGCAAAACCCAACCAAAAGGAGGATCTGATGTTAAATGAAAAATTGTATCAAGTACGTCTTGCCTACTACAGAGAGTGGAGAAGTAACAATAAGGACAAAGTAAAAGCATCTAATAAAAGATATAGGGAAAAGAAGGCAAAAGAAAAATTAAAAAAGGAGGCTCAAGAAAATGATAGCATCCAAAATTAGAATGAGAGTAGCCAAAGACTTAGTAGCAGAAATTAAGCTCCTCGACCCAATGACACCAATTACAATTTGTGGTGTTCGTCGACTTGTACGTGAAGGCAAACTTAAACATGTTAAAGTTGGTAAAAAAGTCTTAATAAATCTAGATTTTTTTCTACAATTCTTAAATAATCAATTTGACCTAGACGAGACAACATCTCCCCCATCCGAAAAAAGCACACCAGAAATAAAAGCTGATCGAATGGAACAATATAGACGTAATATCGGACTGCCAATAAATGGAAAATAAGTTAATTCAATTTGACACAATAGAGCCAACCGCAGTGAAATGGTTATGGTATCCATATATCCCTTTAGGCAAATTGACACTGATGCAAGGCGACCCCGGCAGTGGTAAAACGATGCTTTGTCTAAAAATAGCATCTATGATAACAAATGGGGAGCTTCTACCTTGCGAAAATGAGGAAGAAAATCCAATTGTGCCAAAGGAGCCTGGAATTGTCATCTACCTAACAGCTGAGGATGGTTTGGCTGATACGATCATACCTCGTTTAATGACAATGAATCCTGATCTCGCAAGAATATATACAATAGATGAAAGTGATATGGCATTATCCTTATTGGATATAAGGATAGAAGATACCTTACAGCAATTAAGGCCTAAGTTGATGATTATTGACCCTTTACAGGCATATTTGGGCTCAAAGATTGATATGCACCGAGCCAATGAAGTAAGACCTGTTTTAGCGCAAATTGGAAGGCTAGCAGAAAAATATCAATGCTCGATAATTTTCATTATGCATATGAATAAAATGTCAGCTGGAAAAACAATGTATAGAGCATTAGGTTCAATTGATATTCCAGCTGCTGCAAGAAGTATGCTGACGATTGGGAAAAATCCTGAAAATGCAGATGAACGTGTTATGTGCCACATAAAAAGCAGTTTAGCAGTTGAAGGAAGGAGTCTTTGCTACCAAGTTGATTTTGATAATGGTGGAATTGTATTTGGTGATTTTTGTGATTTAACATCAGATGAAGTTCTGTTAGCTCCCAGCAAAAAATCAGAGAAAACAGGTTTAATGATCGATGAGGCCAAAGAATTTTTGAAAGAGATGCTAGAAGAAGGATATGCCAAAGCAAGTGATGTTATTAAGTCAGCCTTCGCAATCGGCATCAAAAAACGTACATTATCCTATGCAAGAACTGAACTGGGTATAAAAACAAAACGCAAAGGATTTGGTTCTTCTGGTGTTCAATGGTGGTATTTTGAGGGGAATGAGATCCATAAGGAAAAATACGAAGAACTTAACTCATAAAACATCAAAGTATTTTGCAAGTATGATGGAATGATTGATATAAGGGTGATTCACCATACTTGCAGACTTGCATTCATGGGGAAATCTATTCATACTTGCAAACCTGCAACCATGAAGTAATCAAGAAAATAGAGGGTTTTCTCCAAGCTTGCAAAAAAATATGATTCTATAGGAGAATGGTGTCATTTCTTACGGGGTTCAAAATTTATTCTCATATTCTCTTAGTAGCTCTTAACAAAAGAAAGGAATAGAAACAATGATATATCGATATTCAATTAAAGATAAGACCGAAACTGATGTTGCAGGATTAAACGATGATTTTGTGAAATTTAAAAATGATAAAGAGGATAAATTTTTCGAAAGCATCGAAGATTTTTTTATAGCATTTTTTAGTGAACACAATCTTAAATATGAATCAATTGAAAGATTCGATGATAATGGTGGTGTTTATTTTGTGTTAATTAATGGAGGTGAGTTTATATATTTTGAAGAATTAGACTCTGACGATGACACAGTACCGGAGCTAACCCAGGATCGATCTTTAATGATAAGTGAAAATAAAAAAAACTATAAAATACAAGAAACTATCCGAAAAGTAAAACAAAAAGCAATACAAGAAGCGATACAACAAAACATACAGCTAAATATACAACAAAATATAAATCAGAAATATTTAATAGACAAGAGTTCCGGATGGGACAACGAATTGGATGATGAATGGGACTGTGAAAGGTAGATTAGCATTTAAAATCAAGGAAAACATCAGCCACCCAAAAGAAGAAAATGAGGTAACCCATTTCTCTTTACTTGGGGTCTGGGGTTTTCTACCAACCAACGGAATCGAAAGCCATTACAGGAAATAAAAAATCTATCGAATTTTTATTTTCAGTAACCTGCTGTCTGTAGCGGTTGGGCAAGTTACCGAAATGGCTAGCCGTTGGCTACCATTCCGAAACTTGCAAAGGGATAATTCCCTTTGAACCCTTTAGTTCCATCCATTAATTGGATTTAAGAACAAAATCAATGTTAAGAAATAACGTATTATTTCATTATTGTGAAAGGCGTATCTAATGGCGAGAGAAAGAGATAAACAAATTCTAATTCGGGTTACTGAAAAAGAAAAAGAAATCATTTTGAAATATGCTGAAAAGTCAAAATTAAGTGTCAATGATTTTTTAATCAAGACAGGAACTATGAAAGAAATCACTGTTGTTGAAGGACTTCCCGAAATGACGATTGAAATAATCCGAGTCGGAAATAATGTCAACCAAATTGCCAAAGCGGTCCATCAAGGAAAAACGGAGTGTGGTTTTGAATTAAAAATGGTAAAAGAGGAGTTGAGAAATATTTGGCAATTATTAAAGCGATTAATTCAAGAGCAAGCATAGCAAAAGCCATCAACTATATCACAAAGGATGAAAAAACAGATTTAAAGTTAATCACTGGAAAGGACTGTATGCCTGAAAATGCCATCGATGAGATGAAAGCTGTAAAAACACAATGGCGCAAAGAATTAGGGAGACAATACAAGCACTATGTCCAAAGCTTTAACCCACAAGATAATATAAAGCCGGAGCAAGCTCATGAGTTAGGATTAAAATGGATTGAGCAAGAACGATTTAAGGGGTATCAAGTGGTAATAGCCACACACATAGATCGAGAGCATATCCATAATCATTTTATTGTAAACTCAGTTTGTTTTGAAAATGGCAAAAAATTCTCCGAAAGCAAGAAAGACTTACAAGCTTTAAAAGATTATAGCAATCAATTAAGCAAAGAGAACGGCCTAACTGTTCCCAAAAAAAACGAAGATATTTTCACCGACTTCCATATGAAAAAATATCAAACCATCAACGAAAAAGCAATCAAAGGAAATATGAAATCTTATGTACTGGAAATCGGTAAAGCTGTCAATGACTGTAAGGGACAGGCGGTAAATAAACGTGACTTTATTTTGAAAATGGATTCAAAAGGATATCAAGTAAACTGGAAAGCTAATAGTAAACATGTTACGTTCCAGGACTCTGAAAACCATCGAGTAAGACTTGCCAATTTGCAGAAAACATTTAAAGACAATAATTTCACAAAGGAGATGTTAGAAAATGGGTTTAGAAACAATGCTGAAAACCACCGAGGTGGAAATGAATTTGAATCAGAAATCGGACTTGGAAAAAATGTCGGACGAACAATTTCTTTCGCTGACATTGGCAAAGAACTTAGAGAAAATGCAGGACTACGATATACAGTGGGAGATTCTGAGACGGAATTCCGATCAATTAATGAGCAATTTCAGGAAATACATGAAAGAGTCCCAGGAAATCAAGGAAATAGAACAAGAGGAAAACAAAAAATGGCAGCAGAACATGAAAGATCAGATGGAAAAGTTCCTGACCTGTCAAGAGACATCAACCAAGACGACCTTGACTGGCTTCAGCGAGAAATTCATGAAAGAGACAGAAGCTTCGAGAGGTGAATATAAAAATTTAATTGAGAATACTAAAAATGCTATGGAAGAAATTTTCAGAGGAACAAAAAAAGGCTGTAGAGATTTGTCGAATGAACTTGAAACATGGGCATATAAATTAAAAGAAAGGCACCAGGGAATTGTCTCAAGAGCTAGATTTCTCGATTTTATTTGTTATATGTTTATGGGGATCACGTCAATATATTTTATTTTTCAATCTGTATTTTGGCTCTCAGGATTATTCAATGGTTCCACAACCCCACCACCCGTTGGATAATAAAGAATTTATAATAATAGAAATATAAAAAAACGCCACCCAAATAAATTTGGGTGGCGTTTTTTGGGTAGTGTAAATAACTCTGTATTTTCGAGTTTTCCAGGTTAATGTAAAATACCAAATGCACCCCGATGCTATACTCTCACTTCCAAAAGTAACAATCCTTCGTTAACAGTTCCTCCACTCCACTCTCAATAACATTCTTATAATTCAATTATTTCAAACCCATTCTTAATAAGTTCTTTTCTATCTTCTTCTGTGAAACTTGAAGTATTCGGAATACCTAATGCTAAAATATGTTTTGCCCTAGAGAATGCAACATAGGCCATACGATTCTTTTCATCTATTTGAGTTCTATCAAACCATTGTCTCCAATATGCTCCTGATTCCTCTTTTGATGGTTTAGATGTCGACATGAATAAAACTGCATCTAAACTCATTCCCTTGCAGCCATGTATAGTTTCTATATAACAGTCCACTTTTTGGGGGTTATTGGATAGAACTTTTTCTACCGGCTCTAAACTATTTCCGCTACGTATTTTGCCAATCTCTATTTTACAATCTTTTAATTCTGGTATATCTATGCTTTGATCTTTTAGGACCTTTGCTAAAATCTTTTTCCACTCTTTCCAACTTAGTGCAAAATTGAACAACTCATTACACTCCATAAACTTTTCTTTTAAATTACAAACTATTTTTTTCCATTCTTTTATAGAGAATTCACACGGTGAATAAAAATAATTTGAATTCAGATGTTCTGATTCATTGAAATAAATCCTTTGAACAGCTTTGCATAATGATAAATAGCCATCTTTAAAATCGTTCATCGTACCGTCTTTTTTGCACAAATAAATAGCTTTAGCAAAATCCTCTAAACTATTGTTGCTTAGTCCAGTTGCTTTGATCCCTAGTAGTTTATTTTTTAAATTATTATTACGAACAATAACCCTGCTTTTTTTTAAATCCAATTTTGCTTGTAAAACAATTTTATTGAATCTCTCAATAATCTCTATTTCTTTATTCTTCTCGTATAATAACGCAATCATTGAATGAGTTGCTATTTTTTTTGCACAGCCCTCAATTTCAATTGTGCTATTAATAATATAACCACAAATATCTACTATCTGTTGAGTACTACGATAATTCTGTTTTAGTTCCATTATCTGAAATTTATTTTTCAACACAAACTCATATATATCTGATGGATTAATTTTTCGGAATCCATAGATAGATTGATTTAAATCACCAATAAAATGAACTTTACTTCCTTGTTTCATAATTAGTTCTAAGATTTTCAGTTGTACATATGATAAATCCTGACATTCATCCACTAAAATTATTGGAAATCTTTGGGCAACATATGAAGCAATATCTGTATTTTGATTCAAAACTAAATAAACAATATGCTCCACATCTTCATAAATACAAAAACCATTTTTCCAAAATCTTTTTTTTAAATTATCTAAATCCTCTACTCTCCAAGTATCCACTTCTACTAAGTCACTTAATATTTTCTTACCATCTCGATTCCGTTTTCCTGTATATATATATTTACCAGTCTTAAAATCTTCATAGTATTCATTTGCTCTAATATTCCCTAATTCTTTATATCGATATCTAGTAGAATACACTTTTAGAAAATCAGAGTTACTGTCGCTATCAATAACTTTTAAACTTTTATCACATTCTAAATTACCAGCATACTTTGTGATTTTCGAAGAAAAAGGATTCGCGATGTAACCATGGATCCAACTTGTAAACGTCCCAATAAAATGTGGATATTGAAGGTTCATGTTTAAATAAGACTTTATTCTACTCCTTATTTCATTCTCAGCTGAGTTTGCAAATGTTAAAATTGCAATTCCGCTCCATTTGTCAACCCATTGACCTATTTCATATGCGCTTTTAATTCCTAAAACTTCTGTCTTTCCACTTCCCGGGCATGCCCTCAATAGAATATTATTTCCAATATCCTCAACTATATATTTTGTCTGATTATAATTTAATTTTTCAATACAAGGAAGTTCTTTATCTTTACACCTAATACTAATACTACCTGTACATTCATATATATTTTCAGGACATTTAGGTTTGCTACAAATCTGATTACAAATTTTCTCTTTAAATTGTAACTGATTCAAATTATTCACCATTATCCAGATCTAAAACAAATGCTATCGATTTTTTTATATACCTAGGAACAATAAAGGTTTTTTCTATTACTATTTTTTCAAGCAGAAGTTGTGCAAACATTCCTTTTCCTAAATTATTACTATCTACTCTATATAGAATCTCTGAAGCTATATCTTCTATATTCTGAATTTTATCTTCTCTAATTTCAAATAAATATTTTTCCAATCTTGTTTTTATATCACCATCGGTATCTAAGTTTTCTAAAAGTATTTCAATCATCATTCTCGCATTATTTTTTTCTAATGCTAGATCATATTCAAAAGTTTTAAGATTAGTAAATACTCTACAATTTGATGTCATATTCTCCAATTGCTTACTCAAATACAATTGCGGATTATTCCCTTCTTCCTGGTATTCAAATGATGGTTTTGAGGCTTTATCAGGGTCATTATCTGTTATCGCTGCACAATTAACAGGTAATTTGAGTACCCTTTCAAACTCTTCTATTTCATACTTTTCTTTCTGTTTTAATAACTTTACTTTTTCAATGTAATGTTTCTTAGTTTCTTTTTGCTCTTGCTTTGGAATAACAACTTGATATCCGTTATATAATTGCATAAAATATTGAAAAAAAATACCGTTCATATTTATAACAGCTATCCCTGCTTCTTCTAACGTTTTAGGCAATGATCCTCTAGTTACAGTTTTATTTTCTTCTAAATACAATTGTGCTAACTTTGGGATCAGCATTGCTTCCGCTAACCCTTCTACAAGTATCACACCTTTTGAAAATAGCAATGTTGACCTGGTAGTATCCAACCATCGGTTTATAAACTGTTCCGCTTTGCATTCCAAACCGCATTTTCGTAATGGTACCACGTCAATATGACCTTCTTTTGCAATGCTCATACATGTAATGTTACTAATTGGTGTTGCCGCAGTCATCGTCGTAGAATGAGTAGTAATTATTATTTGAATATCATTTATTATGGCTTGATTTTCTAGATACTTCAGTACCTTAACTTGTATTTGTGGATGCAAATGAGCTTCTAACTCTTCAATCAATAAAATTCTCGGTAACGAATGCTCATCTTTCATCCCCTCGAATTCAGCTAGAATTGTTGCTAAATATATTAGATTATTATATCCTAAGCTATTCTCAAACAAGTTTCTATATACAGAATTCTCATTAACCTGTAGATTTGGAAAAAAAACTAATCTTAAAGATTCTACAATACGTTCATATGTTAAGTCATTAAACTGAATCTTCGTTGATTGACCAAAAACACTTCCCAATGCGTCTTTTAAACTTTGATTTATTAAATCATTTGCTTTCTTGATAGCATCTTTTTTAGACAACTCAGCATTGAATTTATTAACAGTTTCCTCAATTGGCATTACCAAGCCAGTTTTTCTTTTTTCAGTAATTTCATCTTGTGAAAGATTTAATAATAATCGTGCTAATCTAGATCCTTTTGTTGCTCTTAATTTTTTTTCTGCATCTCTAAGAGGTGGTAAATAAACACATTGGATATCATTTAATGGTTCCCATTCGAAAAAACTATTACTAGCCTCCCCACCCCATGTCTTCCTTTTTAAATTATTCCTTTTATCTAATTCTCTATTTATCTTTATATGGAGATTTGCATTGTACTCATCATCAAGCCAAGTTAAATATTCAAATTTTTCTTTCTCTAATAGATCCTCAAATTTCCCTGAAATAGTAATTTGATCTGACTGTATTTCTTTATCTAATGATGCATGAAAATCTTCTTCACAGACGCCACTTCTTGTGTATTCATCTTCATTCAATAACAACCTTATGGCATCAATAACTGTAGATTTCCCGCAGCCATTTTCTCCAACAAATAAGTTCAATCCTTTGCTGAATGGAATACTAATCTCTCTATTAAATAATTTGTATCCTTCAATTTTTATTTCTGATAAATACATCTCACGGCCCCTTTAACTAAATGTGTTATGACTAATTTTTCAAACTTCAATAATTTTTATTATTGTTAATAATCAAAAATCTCAAATAAGCAACTCAAAACCATTAGTATTGGAAAGCCGCTTTTTGTTGCTTCTATTTTCAACATTGTATCATATTATTATACTGTTTTCAGTAATTTCATTCTTCAATAATGAAGAATCAAATATTTATATGATTCTAAACGTAATTATTACAACAGGACTGACTTAGTAATGTCTTCGTAAATAATAGATAGAAATTCATTATTGAATCGCTAATCTCAGCACCAGAATATTCACTTTTATTATTATTTGTTGTATATCTAAAAATGGCTTTATAAAGGCAAAGAATAAACCCCGTTTTTGGGGATTATTTGGGGATTAATATCATCGAAACCAATTCTAAACGATTGAATCTCAATGAAAATGATAAAAAAGTTCACTAAAAAAACGGCATACTATAGCCGTTTATAACGTTTAATTGAAAATCATGAAAAAAAATATTGTTTCTGGCAGTCAGAAGGCCAGGGGTTCGAGTCCCCTCATCTCCACCAATAAGAATTGCATAAGAGAGCCATTGAGGCTCTCTTTTTTTATAGTCTGAACGTGTCATCCTATAAAATAACCCCCGTGTTGGGGGACTACTCGCAAAATAAAACAGCTCTACAACCTAAGTTATAGAGCTTCAAAAGTACTAATCATTATTGATTTTTCTGGGTTTTTGTATCCGTTTTTTGGTCTTTTGGGTCTTTTTGGTCTTTTTGGTTTTTTGTATCCGTTGCAGGGGTTGTTGTATCCGTTGTAGGGGTTGTTGTATCCGTGGTTATATCCTTTTTTGTATCTGTGGTCGTATCCGTGGTCGTATCTTTGGTTGTCGTTCCGGAGTCAATGGATTTTACAGGGGTTGTCTCCTCATCGACAGAGGTTCGATTCATACTTGTGGTTTCAAGCAAATCCTGGTTAATTATTTGTCTCAGGTAAGATCCGTAAATACCTGCCGCCATCGTGCTTGCCCCGCCGATAACATAATTATCCGGACTTCCCAGCCACACTGAGGTTGTGAGGTTTCCAGTCATTCCTGTAAACCATAAATCTTTTTCATCATTGGTCGTACCTGTTTTCCCTGCTGTTGGGTAAATCTGACTCGCATTGCTCCCGGTTCCGTATTTTACCTCATCCGTAAGAATACTCATCATATTGCTTGCAGTGGTATCAGACATTACCTTGCGGGTTGATAAATTGGATTTCTCCTTGTTGAAAATTTCCTTTCCGTTGGTTTGTTCAATTTTATTAATGAAATAAGGCTGATTATAAACACCGCCATTGTTGAGCGTATTAAATGCCGCTGACATTTCATAAGGCTTTATTCCATAAGCCATTCCGCCAAGGGCTGTTGCAAGATTATAATCCGAATCGTCAAAGGTGGAAATCCCCATTTCCTGCATAAAGGCAATGGCATCGGAAGATCCAATTTTATCAAAGATCTTAACTGAAGGAATATTATAAGAATAGACTAAAGCCTGTCTCACTGTAACATTTCCGTGATAGCCGCCACCGTTGTTCTTAGGGGCGTATCCGCCAAAATCAGTATAGGCATCCAGAATTTTCGTTTCAGGCGTTATTAGCCCTTTATCCATGGCTGCTGCATAATAGAGGGGTTTAATATTGGACCCTGGCTGTCTCGGGGTATCTGCCATATCAATTTGTGTATTTCCTCCATAGTAGGCCCTGACACTGCCATCTAAATCCGTGGTAACCACACTCCCTGTTTCAGAGCTAAGACCATTGTTATCCAGGCCGGTTGTCAGACTGTCGATGGCATCCTCCTGATAAACAGAGTTAATCGTGGTATAAATACGATAACCACCACTGGCAATATTTTCTTTAATATAAGCGATTGCCTGATCCTTGGTGATTCCCCTTTCCTGCATAACAGCCGCAGCCTGGGTACTGGCATATTCATTGAGTGCTCTTCCGACGAATGCCTGATAACCATCAACAATCTGATCATCGCTATTGAGTGTTGCCGGGTCTCTGATCGTAATTTCTGTGGCAGCTGCCGCATCGGATTCTTCCTGGGTAATATATTTTTCTTTGACCATGCGTGCCAGTACTTCAAGCTGCCGTTTTTTTGCAGCATCAAAGTTAGTATTTGGTGCATAAGCACTGGGAGCCTGGGGCAGCCCGGCAAGCATTGCTGCTTCTGCCAGATTCACATCTGAAACGCTTTTATTAAAGTAGGTCTGTGAAGCTTCCTCAATCCCGTAAGCTCCGGACCCAAAGTAGTATTCATTAAAATACATTTCCAGGATTTGGGGCTTTGTATATTTTTGTTCCAATTGCAGTGCAATTGAAATTTCCTTTAATTTTC
>Ga0209748_1000026_pt1 | contig 142729 bp, 150 predicted proteins | sample BarGraIncu00421A_FD_185490 | JGI IMG/M metagenome (GOLD analysis project Ga0209748, IMG submission 185490) | Arctic peat soil microbial communities from Barrow, Alaska - Barrow Graham LP Incubations 004-21A (SPAdes) (version 2) | ecosystem: Environmental > Terrestrial > Soil > Wetlands > Peat... | reverse complement strand
GGAGCTTCTATTATGAAATAACCTTTATGATACGCGCCTTCATCTATTGGACAGCTCATGTATGCCCCAACAAGTTGAATGCCCGCACTGCCTATATGTTTCTCTGAAAAAAGTTCTTTTATCATATCTTTTCCAGCTGGCATGGTCATTGGACATTCTGAGGCAAGGTGTGTGTGTTCTGCTACAAATAGCATTTTTAATCACCAATATCATTTTTCTTTCATGCAATTTATTTAAAGTTATCACCTTAAAAAAGACTCGTAAACGGTGCACAGCCCTGACCCTTTAAGTTCTATGCTTGTCGCTGAATGCAATCTAGACGCTTACGGTGCACTGCCAAAATACGAGTTGGAGACAAACGAGTCTGCGAGACTACCTTGGCGTCATTGAGCGCTCATATACTTCGAGACTGAAAGATACAGGAACTGGTGCATCCCCGCTACGTACTTCCAGCCGATTCTGTTCTCGACATACGCCAGCGCCCGCCGAGCGTATTTCTCCCTCGTTTTTCTGTCTGACAGGAGAAGCACGATGTACTCCTTTTGTTGATCCCTGTCACCGCACAATACGGGCTTAAGAATTACCTTCTACACGCTAGTTTGAATAACAATCGAGATCTCGCAATCAAAACTATAACACTTAAATCTTTTACAGCATGTAAAGAATGCGCATGAAACGGACAACGTTGAACGCGATAGTCAATACGATTACTTTTTTCCCCTTGCTCGTCACCGCCATTACGGGGATTATCATTTGGCTCTACTTGCCACGAGGACTCGCACTGGGCGCCCTTGGGACCATAGCAAGCCACCAAACGTTTCTGGGCATTCAGCGGCAAATATGGCTTGACGTGCACACGTATCTCGGGCTGTTGTTCACCGCCCTCGTGGCCACCCATCTAGTCCTTCACTGGTACTACATCAAGCACTTACCCCAACGTTTTGCGGGAACGGCGACTAAGAAAGACCACTCTATGAAACGCTTTTTAGCCCTACTGCTTATAGGAGTAGTAATGGTAGCAGCCGTGATAGCTGCCGTATACGCGTCAAATCCCTCACCATCGAGCACGAATCTTCAACAGAACACTTCAGCAACAGCCTCGACTAACACGGCAAAGACTACGACAACAACGACTATGAAGGCAACAGGGTCGGTTACGCCCACAGCGAGTTTGACGAGCCGCGTAAGCCCGACGCCAACACCCAATCCTTCGCCGACGCCTACAAGCATCAACGGTATTCCGACAAGCATCAACGGCTACGATTATATCTATTATCACAATCTCAACGATCGTTCTACGTGCATTCTGTGCCACCCGAACATGTAAGGGTTACCGGATGCTCACTTCAGCTGTGTTGTTTCGCATTCAACGTTACTTTTTTATGTAGTTTATAAAGGGCCAAAAAAAAGAAATGCATGCTGACCACTTAAAGGTCCTCTGATCTAACATTCCACTGATCCACACGGCGGGTTAGCCGCTAAAGCCACGTTTTCCACGCTGTCTGGCAGTTTCCTCGCTCACCTCATCCTGCCAGCCATTGCGGTGGGTTTCCACCAAGTCGAACTTCGCTGTGTAGGGTTTAATGTCGAGAAGCGGCGTGTCGTCAAGGATATCCACGCTATCGAGGTAGAGGATATTCCCTTCGCGGCGAACCAGTTCCACGATGCTAAGACCAATGGCGTTGGGGCGGTTGGGCGCCCTCGTGGCAAAAACGCCCCGTTCCACGTCTTGGAGAAAAGGCTTCACAATGAGTTTTGCAGATTTAGACCGATTGAGATGGTAGATCAGATAAATATGCGAGAAGCCTTCAAGGTCTCGCAGGCCTTCTTCATATTCGGGAAATATTTCCACCCACCCGCGACAGCCCTTCGCATAAGCCGGTTGGATGGGTGTCTCCTCAGCTATGACGTGCTCGCTATAGATAACACCGATGGTTTTGTATGTGACTTGGCTTTCTGTCATTACTAACACCAGTGCTGTATATTTCATATATCGCAAATGAACATTATTTAATGATTGCGAGGCATTTTAAGGGCACAAAATCGTGATAAAGTCCATGCAACTAACCTACATCGGCATTTGTCTCCGTAGCGACTTAAAATCCGTCGCAGCTAACCACACAGCGGTTTGTAGCTGAGCTAGTTCGCTTTTTAAAAACCGATGTGATCAATGATTACTAGCACTCATCGAGAAGCTTCTTTAATAGATAGGGAAGTTCAGCATCTTTCTTCAAAACATTCGCTCCAATTGACGAACCGTAAATTTATTCAAGAATGCGCCGTGGTTTAGTGTTTTGTTTGCCTCAGCGTTTGTACAGTATTTGTTAACTTTTCATGTTTATACGTCTTCTTAACCCGACTTAGTCGCAAATTATTTTTTGCAGGATAAGACTTAAATCATTTGAGTAAAAGACAGACTAGTTTGGCGAAGTTAATAATTAACATCTCAAAAGCACTGGCAAGTCAGGTTTTGAGCTACATAAGTATCGAGGTGCACAAGTAAGCCCTAGTATAACTTGGAAGTTCTGACGAAACCTGCAAATAGTCCTTATGTGAGACTATGTCGAGAAAAATCAATCCACATGTGGCGCGCTTTCTTCGTGATAACTGCATTATTGAGACAGATGCAGAAGCCCCACACAAAGAGCTCTGGCAAAGATACTGCGAATGGACGCACATAAAGCGTATGCGCCATACCCTATGTCCACAGAGTTTTTATCAAAACTGTAAAAAAGCTGGTTTTGAGCCGGTAAGCGACAGAAATCGTGTGGTTAAGTGGAAAGGCGTTATGCTCAAGCCTATCCCTCTTGAAATGACTAGTTTGTAGGACTGTCAAATGATATTATGGTATTCCTTCCGAATACAACAAGGGGGAAAATATATAGAACAAGTTGCGTTTAGCCATTGAACTTAAAACTGAAGGAGCGTGACTGTGTGCCAAAAGTCCTTTTAAATATTTTTGTGGATTATGAAACCCTAGGAAGGGCGATAAATATCCTTACCGAATAGAGCGTCACGGGGTTTTTCTGCATTGAGTACTCCACGTCACAAAAACGGAGAGTCTTCACTTAGCCGAACTAAAGGTAGCCCAAACTTTTAAGCACGCGCTTTATGTCTACACTATTCGCAAATACGGGATCTCTCAAGACATATGGCTTGATTTCACCCTTAGCCGCAAGATCACGATAGAATCTTCTGACATCTGCCAATTCTTTTAAGTCGGGGGTTATAACAAACATCTCGTCAGTTTCATACGTGCGCCGCTGTTCTCTTTCGGTTATCAACTGTTCTGCCAATTTTTCACCCTCTTTGATGCCTATCATCTCGGTTTTGACAGCTCCGTATTTATGTCCGTACTTCGGCCCTAACTCTTCTATCATGACTTTTGCGATTTCCGCAATTCGGAACAATCGCATCTTCAATATAAAGACTTCACCCCCCCTTGCTAGTTCTCCAACACTTGTAATGAGTTTAAGAGCTTGAGACAACACAATTCCAGGCCTGACCATATCCTCATGGGTTATTGTAACAGGGCCACCCCTCTCTATTTGTCTTCTAAATAAAGGAATCACAGAACCACGAGAACCCAGAACGTTTCCAAATCTGACACTTGCAAATCTCGTTCCGTAGTCCCGACGGTGAACGTTAGCGATCGTAATGAAACGCTCTGCGAGTAGTTTACTTGCTCCGTACACAGTAGTCGGTTGAACCGCTTTGCCCGTACTAGCAAATACTACCTTTTTAACATTCTCGCGTAGGCAGATATCAATAACATTCTCTGTTCCTAAGATGTTCGTTTTGACAGCTTCATAAGGATTGGACTCACACATTGGGAGATTCTTAAGCGCTGCGAGATGAAAAACGAAATCAGCGCCTTCGAAGAGGGGTTCAATCCTTTCTTTATCTCGTATATCCGCAATGAAGGTTGAAAGTCTGCTCGATCGAAGATCTTGCTCCAGATCATATGTAGCGGCCTCGTTATTGTCGATCAATACGACATGTTGAGGGTTGAATTTCAGTAGAGTCCTTACGAGTGCTTCTCCTATTGAACCTGCCCCACCGGTCACTAGCACGGTTTTATTCTTGTAAAATTCAATTATGCCCATATTCTAATGATACGTTCGTTTGTTGCCATGGTTTAAAAATATGGCTTATTAAACTGCAAAAACGTCTTCAAGAAACAAAACTAACAAAGCCGTTAGCTACAATGCAAAAATCGGGTTAAAAAAAAGAAAGGCGGAGTGACGAGCGTCACTCCTTCGTATTTTAGAACTTTCGCCCAGGTGAGACGATTCCTCTCTCACCAGCTGGCTGGAACTCTCGGAGAGCACCGCGCGCAAACTCGGCCCGTGGCTTGCTAAAGTCGAACCACAGGTTGGGGTCAGCGAAGCACACTTTAACAAGTGGGCTCACCGCAAAAGCGTCGCGGCGACCGACGTGCGCTGCCTTGGCTATACCAGCGTAACCGCCCTGGTGACCGACGTTCATGGCGTAGTTCGGATAGTTCGCACCACGGAGCTCGTCTGGCGCACCCTCGTCAGACCTGACGGAGAACGTGTTCGTTGATCCGCACTGGTCTTGCAGGTCGTAGCCGTAGAAGCCGAGTCTGCCCCAAGCATCCTTGTGGAGGAGCATAGAGAGATACCAGGCGCTTAGTCCTGCATTTGAGTTGCCTGTTGCGATAGCGGCTGTTACACCTGAAGCAGCTGCGAGCACCGTTGCCCTCTGTGAACCGCCGAAGTGGTCCTCAAGGGTGGTCGGGTACTTCTCGTATTGCTCGATACCGTATAGCGTAACCTCAGTACCGAGGTCGTTAACGACGTCCATCGTCGCTGGCGCCGCTCCGTCCGCTCCGTACTTCTTGGCGTAGTCGTTGCCGTAGTAGCTGTAGTCGTCGAGGATGTTATCGGTGTATGCTGCAGTTGCGTACTGCGTGAAACCGACACCGCCTGACATGTACGATCCAAGCCATATCTGGTCGTAGAGCATACAGCCAGCAGCGACAACCTCTAATGACGACTTAACTGGGTCTTCGGGGAAGACTCTGTCTGTCTGCACCATGTCTGCTAGGAAACCGAACGAGAGACCGCCGGGTTCGTTAGGACCACGGGCACGGCGTGCTGGAAGCATGTTCGCCATCTCAATGAGGCTTGCGTGCTTGGCCGCAAACGCGAGGTCTGCCACGGCTGCCTCACCGGCACACATGTTGTATGCAGCGATGAACGACATACCGATCTGCATAGCAGACCATCTGCTCGTGTTACCGCCGTCGCACGTTCGTGAGACGATCGTCGGGATGTGCACACCCTGCCAGAGCGTCTTGCCGATTGCCTTCTTAAGTTGCTCAGCTTGCTTTGCAGGGAACAACTTGTTGATGTCGACAAGGAACGCCTTGTCTATTTCGGCAGCGAGGTCATCGTCGCCGGTGAAGACCTTTACAAAACAGTCCTCTACAAGCGCCGGGTGAGTCTCCACCATGTGTTCTTGGACAATGGCCGCACCAGGCATGGTGTGGTTCAGCGCCTCAAGATAGCCGTTGATGGTCTCAGGGGTAACTTCCTTACCGAGTCTTCTGGTCAGCGTCTCGTGGGCCTGGTCGAGACCGACGATAACTGTACGTCTGATCTCATCCCACATCTGTTGCATTGCGGGGTTGTTGACGTAGTGGAGGTCATCGCCTTCACACATGACGTCAGTCCCGGAGACGTTGTACGGCATAAGTTGCCGCTGACCAAGCGTCATACCGCCGAGGTGCACGTTGACGTTGTATGCGGGAATTCCTCGGTCCTTGGCGATCTTTGCGCCCCATTCCTGGAACTCGCGCTTGTCCTTGGACTGGGTATAGCCCTCGCGCTTATACGTCGTTGTATTTGAAGTAGGATCCTCTGCGAACTTCTTCTTCATCGCGTCGAGGAACATTTTTTGTGTTTTTTCAGTAGCCATTTGTTACACCTCTCTTACGCTATTGGCTTGAATCCCCACATTGATCTTAGTGTGTGAATCCGCTGGATATACTTGACCATCTCTTGGTCAGCGCGTGCTGCGTCGCCGTCGACTCGATGGATTGTCGTTCTGCTCTTCAGCTCCTCATCTGACATTGGTTTACCGACGTTGACTGCCTTGTCCAGAGGCCTGCCTACCTGGTCTTTTACAATGCTGACTGAACCGTCTGGGTTCATGACTGATCTTTGAAGCATGTCGAACATCATACCGTTCGTGTCAAGTCTCAATGAGTGACCGTGCACAGTACAACCTCTAACACCTGATCGCGCCGTATCAAACATCTCACTCTCGAGGAGCGTCTTGCTGATCTTGTCAAGGTCTCGCTCACGAGCTTCGATAATCTGACGGCCTGATAGCGTACCTGGGTCAACTCCCCTAAATCGGGTTGCTGCCATCCAAGATCTTACGTACGGTACGGCAGGGGCGAAGTACATCGAGTCAGTAAACTGAATGTACCTAATACGATCCCCGGCGGCCGCTCCGTCGGTAGGCTTCACAAGCTCTCTCATTGGGTCTTCGGGCTCTCCCATCTCTGCTAGTGGTGGGTGAGTCGATGGATAAGCTGCCCCGGGCGTGCGGTGACCTAGAATTGCCACGACGTCATCATCTGATAAGTCACGGACTTTGTCCAGTGTCTTCGTTGGGTCCAGCTGTCTCCTTCTGTTTGCCGCTACCTTTGAAGTACCGGGAACAAATTGTGGCATCTTTTTTTCAACTCCTTCGTTCTGCGCGTTTATAGTGATTGATACATTTAATGACCTCGTTGAGCTTATCACGCGTGATAGTCTCACCACGAGTCACGTTGGTTACGATTCCTACGATAGTACCGTCGGTTTGAACGTTTTCGGGCTTCGGCATAACGATTCGCGTCTTTACCCCGATCCGGGCAAAATCTTCATAGTCAACCTGCGTTTGACTCACCGTAATCGCCGGAATGGCGACAAAGCGCAGGATATTCCGCGCTTTGTAAATGATGTGAGTCTTCACACCCCCAAGGTGGATAATTGCTAGCTTGTGGCGAGCAATTTGTTGCACCTCCTTTGCAGCAAGGCCAAACTTCGGCCCGAGACCACGTGCACTTTCAGGGGCGTCTGCTGGGACGCCGCTTCCGGCGTTCAAAACAAGAACGCCGACCTGAAACCCTTCGTTTCGAAGGCCGTGCGTGATCTCGCAGATGGGCTTCGTTATGTGCCTTCTGCCGGGGGACATTCCGATCGCCACGATATCTGGTATTCCTGTCTCGGAAATGGTGCCTCTTTGGGCAAGGCCTCCGCCTTTGCCCAGGCCCATAGATTCGCGGCAATCAACAATGTGTGTGGCGCGGCTAATTATAAGCGTCACCTCTCACGGGGATAGATCGAACAGATCTGAGATTTTGACTTCGGATCTGTCATGCCAAGCGCTTTTGTGTCCCTGATTACGCCCCATTTAGCGTAATCGGTCTGTGTCGGACGCGTTCTCATAAACAAGCCACGGTTAATTTGGAAGCCGCACGGAAGGGTGCGTCTACACGCCTCTTCGACCTGTTCGATTACGTCCTCATCCTCAAGTTCAAGCCAAATCCTACCAACCTGTACCCCAAGCTCCACATCCTGTTGCCCCACTTGAATGTGTTTGCGCCCTGCGTGCGCGTTCGGCGTTCCCTTAGCTGGCCCTGTCGGCACAGTGGAAGCGATCCGAGGTCCGTGCAATATCAAGCGCGTTATACCGTTGATCTTGGCTAATTCTGTAAGCAACTTCTCAACCATGTCTGGGCTAAGAAATCGTTCAGTGAAAAGCTCTATTTGAACAGGGATGTTCGTATCGGGGACATTCGTATCCATTATGTATCGTAAACCTCCGCGCAATTTACGTAATTACATTCCCTCCGCTGCTTTGGCAACAGCAGTGATTGGGTCTTTGAATTCTGGTATCTCGCCGTACACTATGCCGATGAGCTTTGACGTTGACTCGACAGAGAACATCTGTGTCCCCGCGTCAATTGACACGGCTGCTGCAACGCATGGAATCGCAAAGCCCTTGGAGTGTCTCGTCACGATGTGGTTCCCATTGAACACACCAGGTCCGCCGCCGCCGTAGATCGAGTGGCTGAAGAACGAGAACCCGACCGCTGTACCCATAACCTTACCGAAGTCACAGCCGGGGAGTCCCGTCTCGTGCTCGAGCAGGTCGTTTGCGTACAGCAGCGTTGACGAAACCGCTTGCGCGCCTCGAGACGCACCACAGTTTACAATGGTCGCGGCGAGTGTGCAAGCAGCGCAATAGGCGTTCCAGGCTGCGACGTCGCCAGTCTTCATCGCCTTAAAGCCAGAAGGCCAGGTTACATCTTCTTTGATGACACCGGCTGCTTTTGCCTTTTCAACGGTCGACGCAACTACAGAACCGATAGTGCCGTCTTGTCCGTTCTCTTTAACGAGCGAGTAGGTCACGTTGTTCGCGTTTAACCCCTGCATCGCAAGTCCGCAGAGTTGTAAACGCTCGTTCCAGCCAATAGCGTCACCCATCTCCCAGACACCCGCCTGTTCGAATATCGATGACAGCGCGGCCGCGTTCATCGTCCGCTTGCCAGTGGCAGCTGCAACGTGGTTAACCGCTACATTTCGCAGTGAGTAACCGTACCCTTCATCTTTCTGTGGGGTTTCAAGCATGGATTTCACCATACCGCCCACGGCGTCGAGAGTCTGTGGGTACTCTCCCCAAATGGCCGCCTTAACCATCGGCGCTTGGAACATGTCCACCTTGAACATTTCGATAATCGCCTGAGTTAGTGCGCTGCTTGTTGCAGTGATTCCTGAGACATAGGTAGCTCCAGCCTCGAGACGTGCTGTCGGTATTTGGACCATAAGCTGCTTTCCGTCGCCAAGGGGCTTGACGACCGTGTCGTCGCCTTCACTTACCATTATGAGGTCCTTGACCTCCTTCGCAAGAGCGTCGACGTTGCCCAATAGGTCCAGGTTCAACTCGCGACCGAGTATCTGTCTACCCTTGCCGCCCATTTTACCGGTCATCAAAGCGTTTTGGATACCACCAAGATTAACGGCCACCGTTCTTAAGGTGGTGTTGATAATCTTCTTGATAGCGGGGTTCACCATCGGGCTGAGCGCCTCGAGTGGTATGTTGGAACCAACTTTTTGACCTTTGTCGTTATGTAAATCGACTTTGTCTTCAAATTTTGGCATTCTATCCCTCCACAGGGTCAACTGCCACACGATCAACTCTGTATGCTGTAAACCATGACTGAAAAATAGCTGAATACAACTCGACCGTAAAACGATAAAAAGTTGTATGTTTTACCTTGCATGGAGCGTACCCTGGGTTTACCTTCGAATCCTTTTAATAGTTTATTAAGCTTGTGCTGGAAAACAGCGGAGCGGTAAAGAAATATTTTCCGTGGATATTTTTGTAAAAAAACCCTTCTAAATTTTTATTTAATTTTTTATATATAAACAGTTCTATAGAGTTATAGATACGCAACGGCCGCCAATCACTCAAAAGTTTTATATGTTTCCAATCTTATCTCGCCTTTGCATATGAAGGTATTAATAAGTCCCAAAGACGAATTTGAGGCAAAAGCAGCAGTTAATGGGGGCGCAGATATTATAGACGTTAAAAACCCCGATGAAGGATCACTCGGGGCTAACTTTCCGTGGGTAATACGACAGGTTCGGAACCTTGTACCTTACTCCATAGAGGTGAGCGCGACGATCGGTGATTTTCCGCATCTCCCTGGCTCCGCCTCATTAGCTGCACTAGGCGCAGCTGTGTCTGGGGCTAATTACGTCAAAGTAGGACTCAAAGGGTCAAAAACGCGAGACGAGGCGATTTTTTTAATGCAGCATGTAACGAGAGCGGTGAAGGAATACAACATTAAAGCCAAAGTCGTTCTCGCAGGGTACGCAGACTATCACAGAGCAAAGACTCTCGATCCCTTTCTGCTGCCTGAAGTTGCCGGTAGTGCTGGCTGTGACGTCGTGATGGTCGATACGTTCATTAAGGACGGAAAAAGGCTGTTTGATTTCATGGACGAAGCTTGCTGTAAGCGTTTTATCGATAAAGGGCACGAAAAAGACTTGGAAGTTGCCCTTGCAGGATCCATCAAACTGCAAGATATCCCCATATTAAAACGCACAGGTGCTGACATCATTGGAATTAGAGGCGCAGCTTGTTCACACGGCGACCGTTTAGCTGGAGCGATACAGGCCGAAAACGTCAGGGCGCTAATGGACCTCGCAAAACAATCATGAGTGTCTTCGGACAAACCTAACTGCCACCTGATGTCGCTTAGCAAACTATTACTTTTCACGCTGCCATGTTTATAATATGAGTGTAAACTACGCAGCTCTGTCAGACAAGCTCACGAGTGTTTTAGGTCTAAAAGGCTCACCCGTGGCAGTCAAACTTATTCGAACGGAATCAAGCCTTCCAAAAGGGCTTGTCCATACAAACGAGGTTCTGCGCCATTGCGAAATGGTTCAGAAGGCGCGACGCGGTTCTAAATTCTACGCAACAGTCGAGCAGCACGCGTGTAAGGGCGGCGCTGGAATGCTCGGAGTAATCGATATACCAGAGAACATCAAATCCGGCGAATTTTACTACAAACTAGGAAGATTCTCTTCAGTTGAACACGCGGCAGAGACCATGCAAGGTATTCCCCACGTCGATTTCAAGACCTATGCGACCGCTTACTCGCCACTTGCCGAGACCCCTTTTGACCCAGACGTGGTCGTACTTGTTGTTAGTCCCCATCAAGCGATGATGATCGCGCAAGCTAACGTTTACGAACTACATTCGAGGAATATTGCTGATTTCTCAGGAATTCAATCGATATGTGGAGATGCCGTCGCTGCGCCCCTTATGAGGGATACCGTAAACTTCACGCTCGGCTGCTCGGGTTCTCGCAAATACGCAAAGGTGAGCGAAGATGAACTTATAGTTGGCATCCCTATGAAGATGCTCCCAAAATTAGCTGATGCTATCCAAAAACTTGCCTAACCAGCGTATTCGAGCTCAATCGCGCGAAGGGAGATGAACTGTACCGTTAAATTTAAAAAGAACAATTCGTCCATGCTATGTGCAAAGTTATGGACCGAATAGCTCACAGCAAGCGAGCTCCCTAATAAATACCGTGTTAAACTCTGCTAAAGTATGAGGATCGGTAGCAGTGGTTATATTCCCATCTCTCTCCACGGATCCCCCTGAATAGTTAGCGCCCGCCTCTAGCAATTCTCGTCCAACGCTGGGGTGCGACGTCATCGTCTTATTCTTGACGATTCCAGCGGATATCAACACCTGTGGGCCGTGACAAACCGCGCCTATCTGTAATCCTCGCTTGTAGGCTTCGTTAACAACTTTTTTAACGTCCGGATCGTCCCTAATTTTTGACGGTGCTTTTCCGCCTGGTATATAGAGTCCGGTAAAACTTTGAGCGTTAACGTCGCGCACAAGCTCATCGGGAATTACCGCCTCGTCGCCGTGCAGCCCTTTGAGCACATCTTTCACTATGCTCGCAACGATTATTTCAGCGCCTTCAAGCAACAGCGCGCCTGCGACATCTCGAAACTCAGAGTCATCAAATTCTGACGCCAACAATATGAGAACACGTTTGCCTTCTAATCTCTTGATAATTGCCATAGAAACCTGTTACTAACAGCTTACCAAAAAAACTTGTCCACGCTTTGAGCACCTTCTTTCATTAAATTCGCGATTTAGCCCTAACAAAGGCTTTGATAGATGTCTGACTGATTGATGGCCGATATTTGAATCGATTAATCTTATAGTTATTCAACTCCCATTTTGTAGAATACAAGACACTTTGATTTGAAGGGCCTAATTGATGGCTAATTTAAATTACCGTTGTTAGTATACTATCGCTCAAGTAGCTGTCAACCGACATCAGTGGAAAGTAGACATCACCCTTTTTTATAACGACGTTGTAACCTTCGTTAGATTTATTTCGTGATGGTAGGTGAGTCATGGAGTTCACACATATTAAGAACGGGAAAGCACAGCAAGTGGATATCTCCGATAAACCGGTAGCTTCGAGGCGCGCTCTGGCGGAAGGTACTATAGAGCTCAAACCAGAAACGATTAGAGCGATTATGCAAGGTTCGATCGAAAAAGGAAACGTGATAAACACCGCGACAGTTGCAGCTGTGCTTGCAACCAAGCAGACCTCGCAAATTATTCCGTTTTGTCATCCGATCCTTTTGACGAGCATTCAGGTGAATTATTCTCTAGAAGATTCAGCTATTAAAGCAATAGTCGAAGTTAAGTCCGAAGGGCAGACAGGAGTTGAAATGGAAGCGATCACTGGCGTAAGCGTAGCCCTGTTAACGATATGGGATATGGTTAAAAGCGTTGAAAAAGACGCAACCGGTAACTACCCGGTGACAAAGATTCAAAATATTCGCGTTTTAGAAAAGACTAAAATCGTGAAGTGAGCTGAATTGAGGGGGGTCTTCTTGTCTCGTGTGAGAATCATATCGAAGAAGTTAGTGACACTCAATTGGACATTTGCGTTGTTGAAAAATGTCGCCAATCTGGGTAGCTTGCGCGAAATGGTGAACGTGCTATGATAACCGCATCAGCGCAAGGAGCAGGCACCGTCATAAATGCTATCGCAACGCTCAAAGGCTCTGCATTTGGTATAAACCTAAAGACTTATTCAGAGGTTGAGATCGTCGACAAAGGTATAAAATGCGAAATTGCTGACAACCCCACAGCAGATACCTCGCTTATAGCTGAATGTGCGCGCTTAATGCTGGAACGATTTGCCCCAAATGTTGGTGTTCATATTACTACGAGAAGCGAGATACCAATCGCAAGCGGACTAAAAAGCAGTAGTGCAGCGGCCAATGCGACGGTGCTTGGACTCACTGAAGCGCTCGAAGTTGAAATCGAGCCTATCGAGATCGTTAAGCTAGGCGTCCTTGCTGCGAGAAGAACGGGGGTGACAATTACCGGTGCCTTCGATGATGCCTGTGCATCGTTTTTCGGAGGGCTTGTAATTACCGACAATGAGCACGACCTACTGTTGAAGCGTGTTGAATGGAATGCCGACGCACTGATATTTTTACCGCGCGAAAAGGCTTACTCTGCGAAAGCCGACGTAGCACGAGCAAAACTTCTCGCTCCGTGGGTCGACATAGCGTTTGATCTAGCATGCAACGGAGCGTATGAAAAAGCAATGGTTTTAAACGGCCTGCTCTACTGCAATGCGTTTGGTTTTAGCACGGAACCTATGATATCCGCTTTGGCTGCCGGAGCAAAAGCTGCTACACTATCAGGAACGGGACCGTCATATATAGCGCTCGTTGACCGTGCGTCGGCACAACCCGTAAAAAGAGAGTGGACGCAGTTTGAGGGGCTCATCATTGAGACGAAAACGTCTAACAAGGGGGCAACGATAAAAGCTTTTTAAAGATTCGCTTACGTGCAGGCCAACATTCTTCTAATGCGAGAGATATATTCAAGCTAGATGATAGAAGAGGTGCGAAGTCAAATAGAAGCGATCGATGCGGACATCATCGCTTTAATAGCACAAAGAACAGACTTAGCTTCGCAAGTTTTGATTGCAAAAAGAGCGGACGGTTTCAAACAAATCAACGACGAAAAGCAAAACGAGCGAGTGCTCAGCAGGGCGATTGACCTAGCAACTGAACGAAATATAGACGCTGGCTCGGTGAAAGCTATTTTTGAGATCCTGATTGCGATGAATTTGGAAATGCAGCATGGCCTGAGTGGGGAAGGTAATCTGCCGTAGCTCAACGGTCTGTCTGAAGAGAAGATAGCTCCCGCCAATATGATTTATCAGAATAACGGTATATCTGTGAGCTTTGACGACGGGACAAAGTTTAGACTTGATCCACGGACGTACTCGCCAAACGAAATTAATCTGGTCTCACACGGACACTCCGATCACTTGCCGACGCGCTGCAACGGCAAAAGCATCGTGATGTCAGAAGTCACACAGGCGCTGCTAAAAATCAGAAAAAGCGCCACTGCCGACATCCTAAGTCACAGTTCCGTAACCGCACTCGATGCAGGGCACGTTATTGGATCGCACATGTTTTTGTTAGAAGGCAATGCCACTATGCTTTACACAGGCGACTTTTGCACCAAAGAAAAGTTCTTTTCAAATGGCGCACAGCCTGTCAATGTCGATGTTTTAGTTGTCGAGTCCACATTCGGAAGCGAGCAGTATGTTTTTCCAGAGACAAAAAAAATAGGCGCGCAAATTCAAGAATGCGTCACTTCCTGTTTAGAGCACGATGAATCGGTGATCGTTCTTGCCTACCCTTTTGGAAAAGCCCAAGAGCTAACACAGCTTCTTCAAGATTTTACTCCATTTGTTGATAGCAGTATTTTCAAGATTAATGAAGAACTGAAGAATTTTGGCTATACGTTTCACCACCAGCTATTAAACGAAGAATCCGTCAAAGAATCACGAGAGCCGTTCGTGTTCATCTCGAGCGGGAACGCAAAGCAGATCGGTGGCATAAGCGAACTGCCACGTGGAATAAAGAGAACACTTGCAGTTTCGGGGTGGGCGATTAATCGAGGTTTCAAATATTACCGAGGTGTAGACTATGCATTTGCATTGTCAGACCATGCTGATTATCAAGACCTTATGACCTTTATTGACCGTTGCAACCCAGAGCTGGTCTATACGTGTCATGGAAATGCAAAGAGATTTGCAGGTCTTGTTCGCGATCGCCTCGGTATTGAAGCAATTCCGCTCGAAAAGGGACAACACTTTTTATCTAACTACGCTTAAAGACCTCAGAAAACAAAACCGCGGCCAGGAAATGGATACTAAAAAGCATATCTAACGAATATATATAACAAAGACGTCAATTTACATATGGAGAGTAGAGATGTCGAATACCAACGTAAACCAAACTAAGATATTAGATTATCTGAAAAAAGGGGTTACTCTAGGTAAACAGTTCTTTAAAAGTAAATCAATCGCACGTGAGCTAGGTTTGAGCACTAACGAAGTCGGCACAAATATAAGCATGTTAATCGACAACTCCGAAAATATCGTTATTGAGAAATGGAGCTATTCTCACGGGACGACTTGGCGGGTGTATTCCGCAAAAGAAGCTTAAGAACGACTTTTTTTAGAACGCTTTGGAGAGGCATTGACTTCGATCTTAGTCATCAATAACTACGGCCAATTTGCCCACCTTATTCATCGTGCGGTTCGTGATCTCAACGTTGACAGCGAACTCGTGAAAAATACGCTCGGCGTAGACGAATTACTCCGACGAGATCCAGACGGTTTGATTTTAAGTGGTGGTCCTACCATGGATCGCATCGGAAACTGCAAGCTTTACGTTAAAGAGATTGACTTGCCTATCCTAGGGATTTGCTTAGGCCATCAGCTTATAGCCGAGACTTTTGGTGGCACCGTCAGTAAAGGCGCCTCGGGTGGATACGCGCATATTGTTGTTGAAATCATCGAACCAGATGATATTCTCGTTGATATAGGGCCGATAATTAACACGTGGGCATCACATGCAGACGAAGTAAATCGACTGCCGAAGGATTTTGCGCTGCTTGCGCGTTCTGAGATTTGTGAAGTGGAAGCAATGAAACACCTCAACAAGCCTATTTATGGCGTTCAGTGGCATCCTGAAGTGGCACAAACAGAATCGGGAAACACGCTACTGCTGAACTTTGTTAAAATCTGCGAAGAACGTTAACGCTTCTTTTTTGGCACGGAAAAGTCGATCCGAATGGCACCCGTTGGACAGCTTCCTATGCACGTCGTGCAGCCAAGACAATAATTGGCATCCTTAACGAAGCATTTTCTCTTGCCGTCAATGACTTTAACGCCGTAAACTCGCTGCCCCTTTGGACAAATCCTCACACATTTTCCTGTGCCAGTGCACTTTTCCTGATCGATAAAGATTTGAGGCATTTAGCCAGTGTTTCCGAAGAATTACTCGATTTTCTCGTCTACCGGCAGCTCACTGACAAAATCATCCTTATTAAAATGGAGTGCCAACTCGCGCGAAGCAGCCTCTAACGAATCGGCAGCGTGTACCAAGTTTCTCACTTGCTCGAGACAAAAGTCTCCGCGCAGACTCCCGGGCATCGCTTCAATAGGGTTTGTGGATCCAACAAGTTGACGAACCGCTCGTACTGCGTTGAATCCCTCTACCGCCATTATAATGATTGGTCCAGAGGTGACGTAGTAGACTAGATGTTCGTAAAATGGCTTGTCAACGTGTTCTGCATAGTGTTTTTTGGCCGTCTCAATGTCTAAATTCTTAAATTTCATGGCTCGAAGTTCCAGTCCTTTCTCCTCAAGCCGTGAAATGATCTCGCCAACAAGTCCCCTTTTTACCCCGTCTGGCTTAATCATAACGAAAGTAGATTCAATGTGATCTTCAGACTCCATTTAGGCCCCCTCACGCTTTCTTGCGCGCTGATCGACCGGCTTCCGTCCACGCAACTCGTCGCGCAAGACGGCCAAGCTTGAAGTTCTTCTCACATTTAGACGAGCAAAAATTATGTACCGTCCCATCTCGCTTCACGAACATCTTGCCGGTGCCAAGTTCGATAGCGCTTCCGCAAAAGACGCACGTTCGCTTTTCCATCATCTCACCGTGTCATCAGTTTCTTGGCTTCGTGTGACGTTTCGCGAAGCATAAGTATGTCTCCGATTTGAACGGGGCCGACACAATTTCGCGTGATTATTCTTCCCTTGTTTTGGCCTTCGAGGACGCGGCACTTTACCTGTTTCGCCTCTCCGTGCATTCCGGTGTTCCCCACTATTTCGATTATCTCTGCAGGCGTTGCGTCGTTATATTCTGCCACCGTATACCCTCCGTGATTTGTCCTACGAGACTAGCCTGAGCGAATCGTTTTGATTTGCTCGACGACTTCGTCGACGAGGGCTTTACTCTTCCCAGCATCGATGATTGCAGCTGCTGCTGAGCCAACGTCAAGTCCTGCCGCAGCTCCGAGATCGCTCTGTCGTTTTACATATACGTACGATATCCCCTTCTCGTCGCAAAGGGGGGGAATGTGTGCGAGGATTTCTTCAGGTTGGACATCTATACTAATTAATACGAGTTGAACGATTCCGCGTTCTATCGCTTTCGTGACTTCGTTCGTACCCTTCTTTATTTTCCCTGTATCACGGGCGCTCTCTAAGGCTTCTAACGACTTGTTTTCGATCTCGTCTGGAGTATCAAATTTCACAAACATTGGTTTTGCCATACTCACATACCTCTTTCAGGATCCGAACGCAATAGCGAATCCTGTCATCATTCATCGATATAGGTGCTCTAATAGGAACCCAAAAAGCTGTATCGACCAAGCGTATTCTCATCAATAGCCGCTTGCGATATCCTGTTGGTGTCCTCATTTTATATGGTTAGGTATAAATGCTTTTTCGATGGCGCGAGACCGAAGAACTAATTGGCTTCGTTAAGGCTGTCTCATCGGGATTCAACCCTGCTTATTTCAGAATATCCAGACGGCAGGAACTTAGCAACCTCATCAACAGCAATGATCTTTCTTAAGCCCTTCTTCTGGTCATCTCTAACCGTGCCGAGAAGTTCCCGTGAGATCATCTTTGCTAAATCACTTGAGTTATACTTTCCAGGCTCAATCACAACAAAGGGATGAGCAATCTTTGTTATAACTGATGCAGGTCCACCCACGATTTTTTCGTCGTGGACGCCGATGGCGAGTAGGGCCGCTGATTCGAGATAATGCCGCTCACCCCTGATAATAAAAGCTCCTTTGGGCAAATATTCTCCAGATTCAGGGGTTTTCGACACTTGGTTGGGATACACCCAGTAGCAACGACCGGAACTAAGACCCTGTTTCCAAATCGAAGAATAAGAAACAGCGAATTGAGCGGCCTCGTTTAAGGTTACCTCTGATACTTCCTTGCCTTGCGATTTCACAATCACGGCCGGCGCTCCGTGAACGTCAGCGTGAAGGAATAGGTCTCGAGGTTCTAAATACTTCTTCACCAATTCCTCATTTGTATCTGCATCTCTGCCCCCGATTACCAAAATACCCTCTGAAGAAAAAAACCAACGATATCGCTCGTACCAGCGAGGTCGCTTTTTCTTGGCACGACGTTTTTCAGGACCCGCCTGTTTTAATTCATTTCCTTGTTCTTCTTTTAGTTTTTTCAATGAGAGAGCCAACGCACGTTCCGCACCCTCGGCCTTGGCTTTCATCACTTTCGCCTTATGATAGTACTTCTGAGCGTTTTGGGGGACATCTTCATCCACAACGATATCGATCAAAACACCGCTAACTTCTAAAGTAATCGTTCCTGTGCTTGGATCGATCTCCTTGAAAAACGAGAAAGAGCTTAACTCATGGTTAACCTCAGCCCAAGTTTTTAACCTCCGCGCCTCTCTTACTGATTTAATTACACGATCGATCTCATGATACTTTTCAAACAGCAAATCCCCTTTCGACTGATACTCACGTTCTTGTGTCTTGAACTGTTGAATTGCCACCGTTTGCCTATCAATAATCTTCTGGAGTCGCGTTTTAGTTACCGGAGTGGGGCGTGATTCATCAATTTTTAGCCCGTAATATTCGTCGAGCGCTTCGTTAAAACTTGAAAAAAAGCGTTTTTTACATTTGTCGAACTGTACCAACTCAAATGGGAGGACGCCGATTGGCGCTGATTCACTTTCATATACAATATGAGGTCTTAACGTATTCGATCGCAACGGTTCAAAAACTTCTCTCAACGCTGCGTAGAGCCGTTGAACCTCTTCTGGGGTAAGGCTCTCGCTTTTTTTTTCGACTTCGGCTCTCAAACAAACTTCTTCTGCGTATAAACCACCCATGTTGAAACGCGTCGCGAGCGTTCTAACGACATCACGAGTGATGGAAGTTATGACCGCTTCAAACTCATTGTAGGATAGCTCAACGGGGCTGAGTTGCGCCGAGGGGTACTCGTACTGTTGCCCCCTTATGACCTGTCGCGAAGCTGACCTCACGCCTCGCAAGGGCAATATGATACGCTTAGATTCGTCAGTAAGGATGACGTTCCCTTTTGAAAAGAACTCACATATCAAGTAACGTTCATCGTCGCTACGAACAAAACGTATTTCGACAACCCGATCAAAATCATGCTGCTCGATTGTGCTGATCCGTCCACCTTTGAGTTCTTTTCTAAGCAGCATCGGAAAGCTTGGCGGCAGAGCGGGTGCTGCAGTGGGAGCATTGGTGAGGTGTAACCGCTTTCCGGCCTCAATTATAAGATCTCGTTTCCCTGTATTCGTCACAAGCTTTAAGCGAAGTTCGACGGGTGTAAGTTGGTATGCCTTTTCCAGTTTTGCTCCGATCAGGCTGTCAAGTTCTGGCAATAGCGCTGCAACGTCAACGCTCGTCATTACCGTCTTCAAGCGATCACCCCTCGCTTCGCTGCTCGTGTGCTAATCAGACCGAATCCTATCACGCGTCGTTTGACTTTGATATTAAACCTCCCTTTTTACAGAAAGTCTCTGCCTAACGTATCTACGGCCTTTTTACAATATTAATTAAGACGCTGGTTTACGTTTGACTTTAACGAGTCTAGTTTTACCGTTGTGAAGCCGCAAAACATATAAGCACAGTTGCTTGTTAGTTGATGTCAAAGCATGGCAAAAACCAAAGGTAAACCCGCCCCTAAAACTGAAAAAAAAGGTGCCTCGCGAAAGGCTGAACAAAAGGGTTTGGTAAAAGCAGATGAAAAGCAAGAGCCAGATAGACAAGTCAAACATGTTGAAGGCATCAAAAAGACAATACTTTCATCGCTGTTGGGTATTATCGGAGGGGTGGCTTCGTTTTACCTGTCAGCTTACAGCCTTTTCATCCTTATTGTAATCGTATACAGCCAAAGGGTCATCCTACCTCGTATCGGTGTTGATGCGAAAGAATTTCGCGCTACGGACTGGTTTTTCCTTGTGTTCATGACCGTCGCGTTCTGGTTTGTCACTTGGACGATATTGCTTAATCCAGCGTGACCAAGCTAAAACGGGCACATTCCGATGAGAATTGCAGTACTAAAAAAAGACAATTGTCGCAGCAAGAAATGCGGCACAGAGTGTCTGCGTTTTTGTCCCCCGGTCAGAACAGGCGACGAAACGATCGTTATCGGAGAAAACGGTAAACCAGTCATTTCAGAAGAGCTTTGCGTCGGGTGTGGGATCTGTATAAAGAAATGTCCATTCGGTGCAATAACGATAGTCAGTTTACCTGAAGAACTTGAGCAACCCACCCACCGCTATGGCGTTAACAGTTATGCCCTGTATGGATTGCCGATTCCGCGCAGTGGCCGCGTTACAGGTATTTTAGGCCCGAACGGCATAGGCAAAACCACTTTAATCAACATCTTAACAGGGGAGACTAAACCTAACTTTGGTCGAGAAAACGTTAGCGAAGAAGATGTTCTTGAATACTACTCAGGTACAGACGTCCATGATTATTTGAAAAATGTTTATGACGGCAAACTCAGAACTGCGAGCAAGCCACAATACGTCGACCTCATCCCTCGCGCGTACACCGGCAAGGTAATCGATCTTATAGAAAAGGCCGACGAACGTGGAATACGAAATACGCTGTTCGATCGACTTGAGCTGGATAACGTCGAAGAGCGGGAGGTAAGACACTTAAGCGGAGGAGAATTACAGCGCCTAGCGATTGCAGCTACCATCGCTCGTGACGTAGATTTCTACTTTTTCGACGAACTTACTCCCTACCTCGACATATATCAACGTGTTAACGTTGCCCACTTAATTAGAGAACTCGCAAAGCGAAAGACTGTCCTCGTCGTCGAGCACGATCTCGCCATACTTGATTTGCTCGCAGATGTTGTGCATATTGCTTACGGTGAGCCGGGGACTTACGGCGTTATAACCAATCCAAAAGCGGTTAGAGCGGGGATAAATGAGTATCTCACAGGGTATCTAAAAGAAGAGAATGTTCGAATTAGAGGAGATTCTATTAAATTTGAACTCCATGCCCCGCGCTTTGATATAGATACGCGTACCTTGGCACACGTAGAACACCTAAAGAAGAGTTACAATTCGTTCAAATTCGAAGCAGCGGGTGGTGACCTTACCAAAGGTGTGATCGGCGTTATGGGCGCAAACGGTACTGGGAAAACAACGTTTGTCAAATTACTCGCAGGCGTTATCAAACCTGACGAAGGTAGTGTCGACGTTGAGGTAAAAACTTCTTATAAGCCGCAGTACTTGACACGAAACGAGAATACAGATGAAAGCGTCGGCTCGTTCCTAAAATCAGTTACAGACTTTTATGATTCAAGCTACTACCGAACAGAAATCCTAAGACCATTGCAGCTTGAACGTATGCTAGACCGGCCACTTGAGACGCTAAGTGGGGGCGAGCTCCAGCGTGTAGCCATTGCTGCTTGCCTGAGCCGCAATGCAGACCTTTTTATGCTTGATGAACCAAGCGCACACCTTGATGTAGAACAAAGGGCTTTGGCTACAAGCCTTATCAGACGCTTCACCGAAAATAAAAAGGTAGGTACACTCCTCGTCGACCATGATATCTATATGATCGATCTCGCAAGTGAGCGATTAATGGTTTTTACAGGGAAACCCGGCGAAAACGGAAAAGCTGAAGGTCCCTTTGATATGCACACCGGAATGAATCGCTTTTTGAAACACATTGGAATAACTTTCAGGCGGGATGAAGACAGCCACCGTCCACGAGTTAATAAAACAGGTTCCAAGTTGGACCGGAAGCAACGCGACGAAGGAGAGTACTACTACCCAGAGCAGTAGTCCAAGCCTTTAGAGCTCTAGAGGTTGCACAAGTGTATGACATTTCCAAATGACCTGTACGATTTGAACTCGACTGCGGGTCTCTTATTGCGAGTTTTACTCTTTGCAGTTGTCACCATCATCATAGCACAGGTGATAGAGAGATTACTCGAACGATACTTGCGACAAGCGTCGATACGGTTAAAAGTAAACCCCACAAAATATCTCGTGCTTCGGCGGCTTGTTGTTGCTGGCGTCTATGTAACGGGCGTCATCATACTTATCTATTCAACGCCACAGTTGCAATCGCTCTCTATCGCCATTTTTACAAGTGTCAGCATTATCGGCATCATCGTCGGTATTGCTGCTCAAAGCACCATTTCAAATGTCATCGCAGGTATAGCAATTGTCGTATTCAAACCCTTTGGCGTTGGTGATTTTGTAACCGTACGCGGCGAATCGGGTTTTGTCGAGGATATCACTTTTAGACATACGGTCATTCGTATACTCGATGCTCACATGATCGTACCGAATTCAGCGATTACAAACGAGGTGGTGTTTAACCACTCAGATCATAACATAGAAGCCCGCTTAGATATTCGCGTCTCTTATGATTCAGATTTGGGCTTGACAAAACAAATTATCCAACAAGAAGCACAGAAAGCCGCTGAGGTCGAACAAGGCACGATTAACGTTGTCGTATCAAAAACTGATGAACAAGGGGTTACGTTTTCACTTATCTTTAGATCAGAAGGCTCACCATTTGACTCCGTAAACAATCTAAGAGAAGCAATCGTTCTTCGACTTTTGAGCGAAAACGTGACTCTACGGTAATTACGAAGGCATAGTTACCAAGTCTGACGTAAGAGGAATAGTATTGCTAGTCAAAACGTAAAACTCTGATCTCACTGGAGCAGCAAAAATATGACGACCGCCGCTAATGCACCAAAAGCAGTTGCGAGTAGATTTACTGTGCTGTTTGTTAAGTAATGCCTTCGCTCTAACACCGCCCCCAGAACGCTGTCAATATTAACCCCGAACAAACCGCCTAGAACGACTGGAACAATCATACTGAGCGCTCCTAGTCCCAATAAGGCCGCTATGATTGCTATAGCTCCAGCGCCTGCTAGCGCAGAGACCTCACCAAGCGTGGTTATCCCCCCATCTGCACCGGTTGGGACGACCTTTAGGTCAGTAATCAATCGTGGAAGCTTTCTGTAAGTCTGTCCAATTTCACTCGCTAATGTATCGCCAGTGGCCGTTGCTATCGCACCGACATAAGCTGTAATTAGCAAAACGTTGCCTGTAATACCGAAAGCGATGGCACAAACTAGAGCAACAAGTCCATTTCCGAAGACATTCCTATAACCCCTCGCACCACCCGCTCCTTCTGCAATACCAATCGCTCGTTTGTAGTCGTACTTATATTTCGTAAAAATGCCCCCAATGACGAAAAATGAGAGGATGAGGACGAACCAACGAAAGTCTGTGAACGAAACGATCAAGAGGCCCATTAAGATGCCGCTAATAACGCCTGAAATGTCTGCTAGTTTGGCCCTCCCAAGGGTATACCCTAAAAAGATCATGAAGAGGAGCGTTAAAAGAAGTCGGACCACTGGCACTGAGTAAGACAAGCCGTCGAATAACCACATAGCTAAGCCAATACCGAGCGGCACGACGACATTCTCCTCTACTTCACGCAAGATATTCCTCAACAACGCACCCACAAGCGCGCCAATCATAGCAACAAAAAGCAGAAAGTCGGCTGAAGTGCTCACGTTAGTAAAAGTTGCAGCTGCTCCTCCGACCAGAAATCCGAAGAAACCTCCAGACAACACGAAAATCAAGCTGCTGGTGAAGCTACCATATGACTCAAACAAAACGGCGAGAACCTCTGCCAACGTTACAATTATAAGCGCGACACTGACTATATACAACGGTAAACCAGAGACCACGCTAAAGATGCAAAGCGCAGTTAAAGAAAACGTTAGAGCCAGCGGTTTTACGAGCACTTCGGATTTTCGGTCCGCAACAGTCGCCACTAGCATGAAAATGTTCATCTTAGGGTTTACAAGCGCAATCAATAAAGACAAAAATAAAAAGAAAAAAAGTGAGCCCGTACTTCCTAAAAAAGGAAGGACGAATGCGACCAAACCAAAACTCGCGCGAATTATCAGCCTACGAGCTGTAACAACATTCACGCTAATCACATTCTAGTTCAAGCTCGAAGTACTTTACGTTTGTGAAGGCTGCGGTCTCTAGAGTGGTTAACGCTAGGCCAAATGACACATGATTTCTAACGTTTACGAACGAAGGCTGCTCGATCAGATTCAAGAAGTGCCGCGACACGTTGTGCTTGTCGTCGCTGAAAAAGACCTCAATACTGTTGAAGCGTATAAAAAGCTAGGAGCCTTCATCTCATGGTGCCTCGATATTGGGATAAGTCGCGTCACGGTCTACATAAACATGCTGCATCTGGGGGAAGAGGTTAACCAAAAGTTGCGATCTCAAGTAGTCCAGAGAATATCGGACTGCCTTCAATCTACTGCAGTCGCTGCCACCATTTACTCACCAGACGGGCAAACCCTTGTAAGCAGCGACCAAGCACCCGCAGTGAGTATCTCTATTGGATATGGCGGTAAGAAAGAGCTCGTCGATGCCATTAGATCAATAGCACAGAAAGTCAAGGATAAAGAGCTGCGAGCTGAAGATATTTCTGAAGAAACCGTAAGTTCAAATCTGGTCTTCAAAGAGGAGCCTGAACTGGTGATACGAACGGGTGAAAATCGGCTGACTGATTTTTTGATATGGCAGGCTGTTTATTCAGAACTATACTTCACTGAAGTGAACTGGGCAAATTTCAGGAGAATGGATTTGTTTAGGGCTATTCGAGATTATCAAAAAAGACAACAGCGGCACGGGCTCTGATCACCTCACCACTGATCACAACAAGCGAATTGTGCGCTACGCTGATCGAAAACAACTTTGACCGGCATATGGTTTGAATGCCAAGCGCACTTCACAAACATCAAGTTCAAAGCTAAACATGAATATAGCTATTAAACTGCTTACTTCAACAAAATTCGCTATCGTTATAATCGCCGTAATAATTGCCCTAGCAGCGTTTGGGACTGTTTATCCCGGTGGTGACGCTATTTTTGGATCATGGCTTTTCCTTCCCTTCATCGGGCTGCTTGCATTGTCTACCGTAACTTGTAGCTTAACGAGAATCCGTCCTTTATTGCGCGCTGTTATGCATCCCAAACTAGAAGTCGACGATCAATTTTTACAACAGCTCCCATACCACACAAAGCTTACAGGAGTCGCGATTTCACAATTCAAAGCCCATTTAAAAGGATTCAAATGGTATGAGTCAACTAGTTCAGAAACCACTTTTGTATTTGCTCAAAAAGGAAGAATCGGCAGATTCGGACCCTATATCGCACACTTTGGCGTGTTAATTCTCTTATTGGGGGTTGTTATCGGAGCGGCTTTTGGTCAAACAAATCCCTACAACGACACGATTACAGTGATCCCAGTTGGTGGGTCGCAGCAAGTTGATGGCTTTGTTCTACGACTCGATAGTTTCAATGTGAGCTATTATGATAACGGTGCTGTGCGGGAATACAGAGCGATTGTTACGATAATAGACGGCAATCAAGTGCAAACTCGCGACATAACGATAAATGGGCCAACTAATTATAAAGGGCTGACTTTCTTGTTATATGGTTATGATTCTCAAGGAGTGATAGAATCCGGAAAAGCAAGCTGGGTCGCATTTCAAATAAAAAACGATACTGGAATTACCCTAGTTTGGACAGGAGCCGCAGTCACGCTTCTTGGAATAATGTTGTCGCTCTATATATCGCATAAGAGGGTTTGGATAAAGTTGTATAAAGAGCAGATTACACTTGGAGCGATAAGCAACAAAAACGTCGTACGGTTCTTAAAAAATATTGATAATTTGTGTGCAAAGCTCGAAGATCATTCTTAAGAACCCCAGCACGTGATCCGATTAGTATAAGTAATGATGTTTTATTGAACTGACAAAACATGATTATGGACATCGCAGCCATTGAGCGTTTGGGATTTGAGATTGCACTTGGAGCTTACCTCATATCGTCGATTCTTTTTATCCTCTATTTGTCATCAAAAAAACGACGCCTTGCAGATATGGGGTTTACCCTCACAGCCTTTGGATTCGCGTTTCAAACCTTAGCACTCATAACAAGATGGTTTTATGCGGGCCACCCACCGTGGGTGAACACCTACGAAGTGATGTCGTTTTTTGCATGGACCATCGTAGGCGCATATCTCGTACTTAACATTAGAACTGACTATAAGAGTGTCGGAACGCTCGTTGCGCCGCTTTCGTTTGCCACGCTTGGTTTCGCTTCATTACAGCCTTCAAACCCAACGCCACTTATCCCTGCGCTGCAGAGCGTCTGGCTTCTTATACACGTTCCCATCGTTGTAGTGTCTTACTGTGCTCTTTTTATCGCGTTCGTGGCAAGCATTCTCTTTTTATTTAAAGATAAACAGCTGAGCGAGCAGCGTACTTTGAAGGATAAACGCCTGCTAAAAAATAGATCCACGGAAGCAATGCGTGCACTTTCGCAGGAACATACAAACATCCTTGACAAGTTAAGTTTGACCCAGTTGGACGACCTAGCATATAGAAGCGTCGCAGTAGGATTTCCCCTTCTCACTATTGGAATTATAACCGGTGCGATATGGGCCGAAGCCGCCTGGGGGAGCTACTGGAGTTGGGATCCAAAAGAGACGTGGTCGCTTATCACCTGGTTTGTCTTTTTGATATACTTACATGCAAAAACACAGAATTGGAGTTCATCGCTAGCCGCTTACATCGCTGCGTTTGGATTTATTTCCGTGATTTGCACGTTTTTGGGTGTGGCATATGTCCTTCCATTTCTCGAGACTTATATTAGCGTAAGCACGGGGTTGCACAGTTACGCCGGAGGCGGCGACGTCGCGGGCACGGTGTTTTTCTGTGGAATCGTGGGTTTTGTATTCTTGTTGCTCTTCATGACGCGTAAAAAGCCACCACACGCGAGCGATACGCCATTAGCAGAAGCTACACCTGAAGTTACTCGAGTTGATTAGTCGCAGATCGTCCTTTTATTCAATAACTCGACGTCTTCAAAGTCATTGATGTTAATAAAAGTGCACAATTCTGGGTCGATGGCACGAATCTCTTCTTTTGGCACGTAGTTAGCCTGCAACTGATCAACGACATACATAATCGCACCTTTACGCCTCCGAATGGCCGCTTTCGCAGCTCGAATAGTCGTCTCGCGCCGATATACCGCATGCAACGGTTCCAGCGGATACGGGATGGCTACATCGTATCCCACCGCCTTACGAAAAAGCAGGTCTACAACATCTGCTTTTATGAAAGGCATATCACATGCAGCAACGAACGAATATTCAAAACTAGACGCTTCTAGTCCACTGCAGATGCCTGCCACAGGACCAAAGCCCTGAACCTCGTCTCGAACAACCTTGACTCCGGCAAGGTGCAACTTCATTTGCTGTTCTTCGTCTCGAGCAACAACAATTATCTCATCAACGCATTCAGACAGTGTTTCGACAATATGGTTCAGTATGGGCTTCCCACGAAGTTTAAGCAGCGCTTTCTCAACATAATTCAATCTGGAACCTTTGCCTCCCGCCAAGACTACCGCAGTTCTCATCAATCGTTTAGGGCCGTAATTCCAGGGACAAAATCTCGGAGAATCTCTTTAACCTCTTCGTGGGTTATAACGCAGGCTCTTCTTGATAGGTTGAAGACCTCTTCAACTTCGACTTTCCCTATTTCGTTGAGAAATAGAAAAGCACGCTGAACAATATTGACCCTACGTTCCTGCTCTCGCTTTTGATAAGTACGTATAGCTCTTAGAAGATCAATTCTTCGAAACTCTGGCCAATAAGGAGCACAGAAATACGAACAGCACTCGTTACCGTTCGCCTGCCAAGGCAGGAAATTGGATGTTCGTTCTTCACCACCTGACCTGATGATAAGGTCAACGTCAGCGAGAGCATTGTTGTTGTAAAAAAGATGTGCAAGGACGTTTTCATCGATTTCATCAACATTTATTACGTTGTCTTCAACTAACGTTGCGATAGATCGCACAACGTCCACGATCTCCTTTCTTCCCCCGTAGGCCAAAGCGAAGTTTAAGGAATGCCTCTCAAAATTGCGGGTGGCTTCTTCGACACGCTCAACTGACCGAATAACCCCGTCTGGCAACAAATCACGTTCCCCGATCATTCGAACTCGAACTTCCTTTTTGTAGATTTGGTCTTCGTTAAACAAATCCTCAAATCTTTGTTCGATCAGTGAGAATAAGGACTCGAGCTCTTGCTCGGGTCTCCCGCAGTTTTCAGTTGAAAATGAATAGAGCGTAAGTTCTTTAATTCCAAGATCAAGACACCACCATAAAACCCGCTCCGTCGTCAAAGCGCCGTAAACGTGGCCATTTGTATGGGGTTCGCCAATCTTGTCAGCATATCGACGATTACCATCCTGTATGATGGCGACATGTTGCGGAATGGGGGCCACCTTGACTTCTCGGACCAACAGCCGTTCGTAAGCTTTATATAACGAATTATGAGCGTTTTGTCTGATCCACGACATAATGCCCCTAAAACACAATGTCCTTAGTTAAGGAAATAAGCCCGTGTTCTTCGCTTAGAAGCGACCGGACGACGTCTTCATATGTGTCCTTCAATGTATAGACGTTGTGATTCTTGGTGACGTCTATCCTAAATATCCCCAACCTAGTATTCATAAGCCCTACCATTGCGGAAACTCCGCGATAACTCACTTCATATCCGTTATCCTTCAAATGTTGGTAGACTTCTTCAGTAGTAAAGATATGCTTTTCTAGGAATAGCCCGAGGACAGCCCTTCGTACTCCTAACCCATCTCTTTCAAGATAATTTTTCAAACGGGCCTCAACATTCCTGTCGTTCAGCTCCATCACATCCGGGGCAATTATAAATCACCAACGAGATATTTACATTTTCGGTTTGAAACAATCGCGTAATGGTGTAGTTTCCACCGTCATACCGTCTGGATAAGTCTCAACGACGCATGCGTGCTCTGCTAGCTGTGGATGATTTGTTGCTAGCTTCAAAGCTAATTGCCATGAAGTGAAGAACTCGCCGTTTATAACCATATATTCCTTGCTCGAAACGCCTCTAAGATGCTCTATACTCGGCATAGACTGCAAAACGCCAAAAACGAGGGTTCCGTCGTCGGTAACTTCATCGAATGGGCGAGCTATACGTCGCGCTTTGCGCTTTAGTCGCTCTCTGAGCTGAACTCTGTCTTTTGACGATGAAGAACAGAAATATATCGGCAGTTCATCACTAACAATCTCTAAAGCGATCTCTCGGCTGCCGAAAGCTGCATAACCAGTTTTGAGCGGAATAAACCCTTTAGAGGTCATAGCGTCGTAGTTTGTCTCTGAAAATTCAAGTTCGTTTAGATTGAGGAAACCTCCGAGATTCTTGAGAGCTTCGACAATCACAGGAACCGGCTTAATCGCTGGAATCTCTACTCCAGCATGCAGACCGAGTTTCTTAGCATATTCGAGCGCTTCGCAATAGCGTGAGGATGAAAAGGTATCCCACTCTTCTAGCGGGGGGTGAAATCGTATTTCATCCAACCCAGCGCAAGCGAGCACGTCGAGAGTGCAGTCAGGGGGGGCAAGTGCACTGTAAAGATGTATGTGATGCTCCGACCCAAACTCACTTTTTAAAAGCCTGATGTAGTCTAGAACCCGATTGAGTTTTAACAAAGGTTCCCCGCCCGTGATACCCGTACCAAGAGCGTCCATGGACCGGGCTTCTTCTAAAACGTCAGCATCGTTTCTTACAAGCCGCTCATTAGCATATACGGCGTCTGTTCCCTTCCTATGGTCGGACAAAGGGCAATAGTAGCAGCCCCTGTAGCATAAACCGGTAACAAAAAGCACCATCTTAGCGCCGAGTTGACATAACTCGCATCCCTTGCTATGTCCGGTTCCCATAACACTCAATTTCACTTCAGCATTTGAACTCATCTGATTTGGTCGTTAATAATTTGAATGAAATCCTAATATAACCCTCTTGATACAATACGTGTTTTCTCATTACGTAAAAACTTAAGTAGGATCGTGTTAAGGGGTTTATAACTCCTATATACAGGCTAAACCAAAATAAAGCAGCTTGAATGTGGTTGGGGACTGCAACTTGAAAAAGATTCCAATAGACGAAATCCTCCGTCTCAAACAAAAGAGCTTCGAAGCTGCATGGAAATATGGAGGCGAATTGCTCAATGATAGAAGTACCTACGATCTACCACAAGTTGCCGAAGCAGCCTCGCCAGGAAAGCCGCATCAGCTCAACGATCTCATTGAAATGATGCGTCAACGCCTGTTGCAGCTGGGCTTCGATGAGGTAATTAACGAAACCATTTTTCCACAAGAGGACGTACTAAAACAGTGGGGGCCGACCGCGTATGCCATACTCGACCGCTGCTACTATCTAGCGGCTTTACCGCGGCCTGACGTCGGTTTGAGTTCGCAGAAACAAGCAGCGATAAGAAGCTTTAATATCGACCTGCCTCCAGAAAAAGTGGCTGCGCTTCAGCTCACACTTCATAAACTCAAAACAGGTGAACTCGAAGGCGATGAGTTAATCAGAGAGATTGGAGAAGAGTTAGCTATTGCCGATGACTGTGCGGTAGAGGTCTTCGAAAAGGTGTTTGAAGAGTTTAAAGACTTAAAGCCAATCCCTTCTAATCTTACGCTTCGATCGCATATGACTGCTGCTTGGTTCGAAACTCTAGCTTCTATCCAAAAAAACACGCGAGTTCCAGTAAAGTTGTTTTCGATTGGCCCTCGCTACAGAAGAGAACAACGCGAGGATGCAACGCACCTTCGCGTGCACGATTCCGCTTCATGCGTCGTGATGGATGAGGATGTAACTATTGACCTTGGTAAATGGATAGTGAAGGAGTTCTTGCTTCCTTTCGGATTTGAAGATTTTCAATTCAGACAAGTTGCAACAGGCACGGATACTTATTATGCCCCTGGCAAGCACTTTGAAGCTTTCGCATTTCACCCTGGTTTTCAAGAGGACGGAAGCGAAGACGCTGGATGGCTCGAAGTAGCCGATTTCGGCCTATACAGCCCGCTCACACTCGCCAACTATGGTATCGAATTTCCCGTAGTCAACTGCGGCATTGGCGTTGAAAGGATCGCCATGCTAATGCACGGATATAAAGATATCAGAACCCTTGTTTATCCCCAGTTTTATGAAGAATTCGTTTTGACCGACGATCAGCTCGTCAACTTTATCACGCTGAAAAAAACCCCAACAACCGCGCAAGGACAAGAGATCCAACGTGCAATTATCAATACATGTAAAACCCACGGTGCTGACGAGAGTCCTGTTGAAGTTCTAGCTTGGGAAGGAGAATTGCTTGACAAGCCTGTACGCGTCAGTGTGATAGAACCCGAAGAAAATACGAAGCTTTGCGGACCAGCTTTTCTTAACGAGGTTTTCGTCAAGGACGGAAGTATTATAGGGGCCATAAAACCCAAAGGAGTTTCGACAGGGATTACTTATATTGAAGCTTTCGCAGCTGAAGCTGCACATGCAGTAGAGCAAGCCTTAAAGATGGGCAAAACTGAGTTCGATGTACGAGTGAAAATAGTTAGATCACCCAATGACATCAATCTAACCATAGACCCCATCGCGACGAGATATATAACAAGCCGAAACAAACGAATTGACTTACGTGGCCCAGTTTTTACAACGATCCGTATGCAAACTTCTTAAGTTGACCAGGCTTAGTCTATAAACTCGCTTCGCACTAACTCACATAAAGACAGATAGAGCTAAAAGAGACTAGGCATTCTCAGCTCTTCTACAGCTCGACTTTGTTTGCTTATCTGCTCTTCTCGATGTATACACGCCGTAGATTTTTCAAAAGTTGGAACATATGGAAGGCGACCCACTGTCGATTAATAAGTTTATTTTCACTTCAAAAACGGCTGCGTAAATATCTTCTTATAATAGCAAATCAATATTGATCATTATATCAATACTGATGTTTTAGGTTCTATGAAAGATCCACTTCTTGAGCTAGCACTTATAAACGCAGTACAGCAGCCAATTCAACTTTCGGCAATCGAATTTGCTAAAAGGCTCCAAACGAGTCCTATGACCGCTTCGCGACGACTCAAAGAACTTGAGGAGAGAGGGTTAATTGCTCGAACGCCCTCAGGAAGGTCTCAAGCCATTATCATTACAAAGAAGGGATCCAACGAACTAAAGGAGCAATATTTAGCGTATAAATCAATTTTTGAAGCAAAACCATCTATTGAATTGGAAGGGACGATCGTATCAGGTTTAGGAGAGGGCAAGTACTACATGTCGATTCGCGGCTACACAAACCAATTTGAAGAGCTGCTTGGCTTTACCCCGTATCCCGGCACATTAAACATTAAATTAGCTGACGAAAGCGCCGCCGCTCGAGTGAGGCTAGGTAACTTACCACCAGTCTATATCTCAAGCTTCAAGACCAGCAACCGAACTTACGGTGGAATCAAAAGCTATGTGGCTTCAATTGGAGGGATCGATGGCGCGATAATCGTTCCTGACCGCTCACACTATCATAACGATATTATTGAAACTATTGCTCCAGTTTCGATTAAAAAAACCCTTAAAACTGACAATGGAGATTTGATTAAGATAGTGGTGATATGACCGCAACAGAAGCTATTAGGGCCATAAAGAAGGGAGAGATGATACTTCTTTACGACTCAGAAGACAGAGAAGGCGAGACCGATATGGTGATTCCGGCCATTTCTACAACGCCCAAACAAGTGGCTAGAATGCGAATCGAAGCTGGAGGGCTCATCTGCGTCGCCATTTCTCCTGAAGCTGCTGAAATACTATGTCTACCATTTATGGCAGATATTTTAAAATTCGTAAGTTCTAATGGATGTGGTTTGAAACTCAATTCAGTCTGCGAGAAGCCAGGAGATCTTACGTATGACACGCGCTCCTCCTTTTCGATCGCCGTGAATCACAGAAGCGTTGGGACCGGAATATCTGACATTGATCGCGCATTAACCATTACCCAGCTTGGCAAGACTGTCGAAAAAACAGCACTCAACCAAGCACTTAACTTCAGTGAAGCTTTTCGCTCCCCAGGTCACGTTCCGTTGCTTCGCGCAGCTCAAGGACTAATTTCAGAACGTAAAGGACAAACAGAGCTGTCTATAGCCTTAGCTGAGATGGCGGGAATTACACCTGCTATGGCCATGTGCGAGATGCTTGACGCAGAAAGCGGCAAAGCCCTAACTAAGCAAGATTCGATAAACTTTGGAAATAGAAATGGACTAGCGTTCGTAACGGGACAGGAAATAGCCGACGCTTACGAGCGTTTTAAGTAAACAAAATCTTGCCCGTACGTCTGGTGCCTTCACACTTTATTAGCTGGGATTTAAGAATCGCTACATAGATCCAGATACTATTATAGTAGAAATGCTGTTTATTTTTTGAGGGGTAACGACACAAAATCACAGTGTTGCTCTGCAAGACTTGAGCGTTCCTAAACGATCTTACAACGCTCCGAAAATATAGGGACCGACGATTAAAATCAAAAAGGAGGCGAGTATAACCACTCCTAACGTTGTCACCAAGACGTTCGTAACACGTTCTTGATCTTTTGTGTTTCGAAGGAATTTTTCAGCTAGCGACTTGAAGAGCTCCCTGAAGATATGTCCACCATCCAAAGGAACTGCAGGAAGGCAGTTAAAGAGCCCCACCCAGAAGTTGATCCAGCCGACCCAGAGAAGGGTATTAGCTATCCAAAAAAAGGCGGGCCCAAGTGAGGCCCCCCACCCTGCTGGCTGATAAAGGTGAGCGATATCTCCGGTGAAACCACCGAAAATAAAAGGCAGGGCGGCAAGAGCGGCCCATCCTCGGAAGTTGTTAAGGTTAGATGGGACTGACTTCAAGAAACTTAGAACTTCCGACGCGGACCCACCTTGAATGCCAAGGAAACCTTTGTCATAGTTCGGGTTTTTGTCTAGAACAACGACAAAAGTTCTCGAAACCCCTTGATCTGTTGCCATTATGTGAATTGTCTGTCCTTGATAAGTCGTATTCATAAACGTTTGAAATTCGTCCGTATTAGAGATCTTGACGCTATCGATTTGATTAACTACCATTCCTGGCTGCAAACCTGCTTTTTCCGCAGGAGACCCCGACACGACGCCTACAATGCCTAATCCTTCGACTGACGTGATAGAGGATAGAACAGGCCCAAAGAATAACAAAAACGCTATTAATGCAACCGCGAAGTTAGCCGTAATACCTGCACTGAATACTCGCAGCCGTTCTGGTCGTGTCGCAATTTTTTCGCCCGGTGCGGCGTCTATTCCTAGCAACTGCGCTTCATCCGGTTCTGCGAACGCACCCAAGGGTATGAGCGCGACTAAAAGACCTAATGATTTAACTTTTATGTCTGCAACTCTGCTTAAGATCCCGTGCGAAAGTTCGTGAACCACCAGCGTGACTATTAAGCCAATAAGTCCCCACGTCAAAGGAATGAACTGGTTTATCCCCGGTATTAATAGCAAGTTTTGCGGCGCGTTCGCAGCAGTGGGCGCGGGCCGCGTCACTAGTAAATTGATGTCGCCTATCAACAATATCGCAAGCATAAAGAACATCCCTAAAACGGTCAGGGGGATTCCAATATTCGCGAAGACCCGCCAGAACTTCTTTGGTTTTGCGAGCTTATCTAACAGAAGCAACCCTCGTGTCGTTCTTACCATTAGAAGAGGGCCGAAAGCGCTTATGCCATATCGTTCGAGAATGCCTCGACTGTTCAAAAAAATAACAAAAAGCCAATAAACAGCGAAGATAACTAATGCAAGAGTTAAATAATCCAAATGGCTTTCACCGCAAATGGTATCATGATGTTCTCTGACATATACGTAACTGCATCAAATCTAGAGGAGGCAACTCGTATTGCTCGCGCAATAATTGAAGAAAAGTTAGGGGCTTGCGCGAACATCCACCCGATCAAGTCTATGTATAGCTGGCAAGGAACCATCGAAGAGGACGAGGAATATGCATTGTCAATAAAAACTAAAACTGAGTTAGTTGACAAGGTAACTGCAAGAGTAAAGGAGCTCCATAGCTACGAAACCCCGTGCATAATCTCCCACATAATAACGTCCGGATGGCCACCGTATCTTGATTGGATTCGCGAAGAGACGCAATGACGGCGAAGTGCGGGAATGCTGTTCCGACGTGTCGCCAGCTTAAATATGCGCCATTCTCCCGCAGTTAAAAAGATCTAAAGATTGGAAGACCCGTTGCAGCAAGGAGCGAGTTTCACAAGCTTAAATTGCAAAACTGACGACGAAATGGGATTTTAGGATGGAAGAAACACGTATTCACTGGGCAGACGTCATAGCGCGTGCCACGGAAGGACTGCAAGTAATAGCCACAGGAATCACCCCCTCCGGCAACATTCACGTCGGCAACATGCGGGAAGTAGTCACCGCTGACGCAATATTCCGGGCAATCAAGGATGTCGGCAAAGCTGCGCGCCTTATATATGTGGCTGATTCTTACGACCCGCTACGTACGGTTTACCCGTTCTTGCCCACCTCATATAAAGAATACGTGGGCATGCCGTTATCTGAGATACCTGATCCTTTTGGCTGTTGTTCAAGCTACGCAGAGCATTATCTTAAGCCCTTCTCCGAATCGCTGAGCCAACTCGACATTCATCTTGAAGTGTACCACGCAGACCAGATGTACAAAAGTGGTCAGTATACAGGCGCAATTAAAGTCGCCCTCGAACAACGCGACGCGATTGCTGAGATAATTGAGACTGTTTCAAAAAGAAAGCTACCTTCTTGGTGGAGCCCCTTCAACCCACTTTGTGAGCAATGCAAAAGAATCAGTGCCGCACACATTGTCGAGCATATGGCCGCGCGGAACTCCGTCAAGTACATATGCCAGTGTGGCGCCGAAGGCGTGGCAGATTATTCTATAGGGCAGGGCAAACTCGCGTGGCGGATCGACTGGCCGGCACGATGGAAGATTTTAGGCGTCACCATTGAACCGTTTGGCAAAGATCACGCAGTTTCTGGGGGATCCTATGATACAGGTCAACGCATCTCAAGGGAAGTATATGGATACGCCCCTCCGACACCAGTCCCATACGGCCATATACACCTCAAGGGACGCGGTAAGATGTCAAGCTCTAAAGGCGTAACAATCACCATCAGCGAAATGCTGGAGAGCGCGCCTGCCGATGTCTTACGCTACATGATAATTAAAACGAAGCCTGAAAAGCTTATCGATTTCGATCCCGGCTTAGGGCTCCTCACGCTTGTTGATGAATTTGACCACGGCTCAGGTCGCGCTTTTGAACTCTCACGGATTTCCGAACAAAGATGCGATGTTCCATTTAAGCACATGGTTACTGCAATTCAAATCGCAAGTAATTGCGATGAGCTTATTCAAGTTCTTAAACGAAGCGGTTATGAAACAACAGACGTCAGAGCGCTTAAAAAAAGGGCGTACAACGTCAGAAACTGGCTAGACCGTTTTGCACCCGAATTCGTAAAGTTTAAAGTCCAGCCCTCACTTCCCGTTCAAGTCAAAACGCTCAACAACGGACAAAGAAAAGCATTAGCAAAGCTTGCGATCGCAGTTGAAACTGATAGCAACGATCCCGAGTGGTTACACAACGAAGCCTACACAATCAGCGAAGAAGAGGGAATCGACTCGAAAGACACCTTCAAAGCAATATATATCTCACTCCTGGCAAAAACATCAGGACCCAGGGCGGGCTGGTTTTTAACCTCACTAAATCCCGAATTCGTAATCGCTCGGTTCAAAGAAGCTGCTATGGATGGGCTTTAAAAGCAATAACCAAGGCGACTAAGCAGCGTCGAGTGCCTGTTCAATGTCTGCCTCAATATCCTTGATGTCTTCAAGCCCTACTGAGACCCTGATGAGGTTTTCCGTTATACCTAGCTTTTCTCTTTCATTCTTAGGAACGACAGCGTGTGTCATTAATCCCGGATGCTCAATCAAAGTCGCTGGATCGCCAAGACTCACAGCAACTTTGCAAAGCGTGAGGTTGTTCAAGAACTTGACCGCTTCGTCAGCACCTCCGCGAATCTCGAACGCTAGCATCCCTCCGTAACCGGACATTTGTGTGCGGAGGTTAGGATTTAGTTCCAGATTTCTGTCAAATTTCGGATATAAAATCCGCTTAACGAGCTTCTGCGCTTTTAGGAAACTAGCAAGTTGAGTTGCGTTTTGGGTATGTCGTTCCATCCTCAAGGCAAGAGTGCGAAGCCCACGCAAAATAAGAAAAGCGTTGAAAGGGCTGAGCGCTGCTCCAAGATCCCGCAAAACCCCTTTTCTGATATTAGTTGCATCCTCAGAAGATGAGACAACTATCCCCCCAAGTGCGTCGCCGTGCCCGTTCAGGTATTTCGTCGCACTGTGTACTACGACATCAGCCCCAAGTTCGAGAGGGTTTTGATAGTAAGGGGTTAAGAACGTATTGTCAACAATCGTTTTTGCGCCGTTTTCCGATGCGACTTCGGAGACCTTTCGTATATCCACAAGCTTAAGTGTTGGATTTGCTGGGGTTTCAAAAAAAACAACCTTTGTGTTGTCTCTTACAGCTTCAGCTACGCACTCGGGATCAGATGTGTCAACAAAACTCACTTCAAATCCCAGACGTGGCGCTCCTTTGGTTAGGAGCTCATACGTGCTGCCGTAAAGCACCCTATCAGCAATTAGATGATCGCCACATTTGAGGAGAGTAAGCAGGGTTGCTGAAATCGCCGCCATTCCTGACGCGAAACTAACAGCAGCGTCGCCCCCTTCAAGGGCTGCCATTTTTAGTTCCAATGCTGTTAGAGTTGGATTTGAAACCCGAGAATAGACATACTTTCCGTGTTTAATTCCTGATGGGAGTAGCTCGTCGATAACAAAGCTAGACGTTTGATAAATGGGCGAAGTAAGTGCAGTTACGTTAGGAGATGCATGTTCGCCTGCGTGCACTAACTTCGTATTAATCCCATACTCAAAGTTCACACTCGCCCTCACCTCAACGGCTTTGGCTGTTTTTCTTCTGGTAGCACCGGCAATTTCATCGTATTAACGAGAATCGGTGTCGTTACTTCCTTCGCTCTTTCGAGCAACAACTCTTTTCCTTTTTGCGACAAGGCGAAAAGTGGCACGCCAGTGCCAACTTGGGCGAGCGCTTTACCGCTGATGGCTTCTCTGATGAAGCGAGAGGCGCACGCTGTAGTTATATCCACTGTATCAATGAAATCGCGCGCAACCTCCTCAGTCATGCCGGTGACGTGAACTCCAATGACAATGACGTCGGCGCCTGTCTCTCGCTCGATTTCACGACATTGTCGACTATCCTCTAACGTCGCGACTGTTACAGCTACGCGTTTATACCCCATCTCTATAGCGCGAGCGACACCCAAAGGCTGGTTAATAATTGCTTTGCTACCATCAAGTAAAGTCCCGCCTTTTTCCTCCACCCGATTCTTCAGCTTCGGAATGAGTGTTGTTTCTATGATGCCCGAAATCCGAGCACCTATTCCTTGAGTAAGGGTCGGATTGGAAGTAATGATAGTTCCAACACCTTCACAAACTATGACGGCGGCATCAATGAGGCCTCGCCGGAGTCCAGTCATCATTACTTCAGATGCGCCAAACCCAAGGAAGACTTCCATATCTATAGCCCGGTCACCGGTGCACATTCCAAAATCACGAATTCGGAACTCAATGTTCTCTTTAACGATCTCTTTATTGAACTCTTGAATGCCACGCGCTTTTGCGAAAATAGGACAACGTTCGATTAGAGGTTCCCCCACCTCTACTACGTGCCCGTCTTCGACCACGACGTAAGCCTTTCCTAACGCTTCCAAGACATGTCTATCCTTCATTGTTCCCCTCTTGTTGATCAGAAAATACAACTTAAACCACTACGCGTAGGGCAATTGTATACCCTTTGTTTATTGCTCCTTGCTTGTAATTGTTCCGCTCACGCAACCGACCACTAACGGGACATCTTGGTCATTGCCCTCAAGGTGGGCCCATTTTTCGACGTGTATCGGGTGGTCAGAGGTCACTAGAACCAATGTAGGCTTTTGCAGCCCGTAACAAAGCCGTTCGCAGTTCTTATCGATGGTCCTTGCTGAGAAGGCAATGTCATCCCACGCCTTCGCGTAATGGTGCGAACAATTGTCAATTGCCCGTAAATGTATCATAAGAAGTTTTATCCCTTCTAAACTGAACGCCTTCAACGCTAAATCGGCGATCCGTCTATCATAATCAATAATCCCGTGTAGATTCTCGACGCCGATGGCTAGATCCACTCGATTTAACATCGCTTTAGCACCGGCTTGTTCTATTACTATTCCAGATTTGGTCCCCCTCTCGCTCGCAAGCTCAAGAATCGACTTTATCGGAGTGTAATAAGTGTCAGCTGTCTCATAGAGAAGGTGGTGTTCTGGCGCGTATCCAGTCAAGATAGTGCCGATATTTGGCGTGGTAATCCTAGGCGGTAACGAATGGATCTCAAAAAATAAGCCATCTTTAGCTAGGGCTTGAATGTGCGCTAAAGCACCGTTTAATTTCCGGTACAGTTCCGCCCCTAAACCGTCTACAATAATCAGCAATATTTGATCATAGCTCTTTTTCGCGCAGAATTCAACAATCTCACTTATCTCGTTTCCATCTTTTTCGGGTATCTCAAACCCTAACAACGCGCTGATGGTCGGTGCGATATCCAACTGGGTGTGTTTCATTTTTTCACTCACCACACTATAGCATGAAATGATTTTAAAGGACGTGACAGACACGAAATCTCAAACACGCCCGACTTCAATTTCTTTAGCGCGAACAGCAGCTTGTTTCAACGCATCATACGCGGGAAGCCCTTTGCCAGAGAGATAACTAATTAGTGCACCGCCCCCTAAACTCACATAAGAAAAACTGGTCTCGTCGATTCCAAGCTCACGTATAGCCGAGAGCATGTGACCCCCTCCAACAAGTGAGAATGCCTTAGAAGAGCCGATTGCTTCCAGAAGTGCCTTAGTTCCGGTCGCGAACTCAGGAACCTCATAGACACCTGCAGGGCCCTTCGTTACCACGGTCTTTGATTTCATTATGATGGACTTATAAGCAGTTATCGTGTTTGTGCCTATATCAGCAACGATTCCAGGTCCGGGCAGGTTCTCCACCCTAACCTCAGTCCGCTTTCCTTTGTCGTTATAGGCAAGGTCTACTGGGACGCGTATCCAAGCGCCAAACCGGCTGAACAGATCCTTGACGTCATCAACGTAATCAAGATAGTGCCTTTCTTTTAGCATATTGACGGTCTTTTCACCAAGCTGTACTCCCCTAGCCAGCAGAAGCAACTGACCGAGCACCCCACAGGTAAGCACGTCGTCAACGACGCCCTTTTCCAAAACATACTTCATTACCTCAAGGATGTCATCAGGCTTGCTACCACCTAGACAATAAACGAGCGGACGTTCCGGGTTTACAAACACTTGCCGATCGAAACGAAGTTCTCTTTCCATGTTTCTACCCGCGACAGATGGTAACGTGCACGTGAAGCCCACGAGCGACGCATGCGATCGATGAGCGGCTGAAAATGCGTCATTAACGAACACGTCAGCTAGCGAGCCCAACCTTTGCACTAGAATCGTTGTCGCGTGCTCTTCAGGAGTCCGATCAAGCGTTTCTTCGGCCAAGAATCTAACGTTTTGCAATAAAAGCACATCTCGAGGTTTCATTTCCTTAACACGCTCACGCGCTGCGACGCCAATAGTATCATCAACGTAGTCGAACGCCTCGCCAAAAGTTCGACTCAGCACGTCTGCATGTTGGTCTAGCGGGAGAAAGTCATAATCGCCAGCCCGGCCTTGATGCGCAATCAAAACCACTTTTGCTTCCCGATCAACGAGCTCCTCGACCGTGCTCCGTATCGCCTCAATGCGCTTTGATTCTGCGATTCGCAGACTCACATGATCGACGGGCACATTGATGTCTACGCGAAGAAGTACGGTTTTGCCTTTAAGTTCCACCTCGTCAATAGTTAGAAAATCTAACATAATATAAGCGTCTACCGCGTATGATCGGTCACAATTGAGTGTCTTTTTTCACAGATTAGATTTTACACGGTTGAATGGTGGGGGGTAGTTACTCGATCCCCCACGCCTTGCTGTGAATTTCTCGAAGCTCCTCGGGTTTGTCCTCAAGGCATTGTGGCGGCCTGAACGAACCCATCACTCCCATTGCTTTATCAGTCTTCCGAATAGATGCTTTTGCGTCTTTTTCAACGCCAGTGATCGCCCTAATGCAATCAATATTGTCTAAGATTATGTCGGCCTCTTGATGCACACCCTGCATATAGAACACTTCGTTGTCTACGACGTTGACGCTTTCTTCCCAGATCGCAATCTCCCAGAGGTCATAACGTGGCCGCCCCAGATCTCTGCTTAACTCAATAATCTCCGCAGTAGAACCTAGACCGTCTCCAGCCCGCACCAGCATTAACCGCATGCGGCTGTAAAATTCCTTGAGCACGTCCTCACGAGAGACATCGTTTTCGACTTCGATCATGATATTATGTTGATGCATAAGTGTCGTCGGGACAAGCACGGCGATCGTCGCCACGTTCCACTTTGGCATCACGGTATTGATGTCTGGACCGTGATGTGAGGGAACGGTCGGCGGGTTTGGGATAATAGCGTTAATCGGCCCTTTCTTGATTTGAACCGGGTCTCCACCCCTTCGTACTAGCACCACTCGAGCTTTTTTAATGCCAGCTACGCTATCAACAGCGGATAGTGAGCGACATAGTCCGGTGGTGTTGCAGGATACTACCCGAACGTAATCCTTGCCTATGGTGTCTTGGTAGTTACAATATGCGTTGAATGAGGCCCCTATGGCATCGTGTTTCTCCCCACCCTCAAATATGGCCTTAATTCCAAGCTTCTTGTATATTCCTTCCAGATTTTTCGCACCCATCCCTTCCGGCGTGGCATCAACCACAACGTCGGCTTCACCCAACATATCCATTGTCGTACCGGCGACTTCTAAGCCTGCAGCATCAAAAGCTGCTATCTTGTCCTCTCCAGATGCATAAATGGGGTAGCCCTTCTTATTAGCGACAAAGGCTTCAAAATTTGGCCGCGTCTTTGCCACCCCTACTAATTCCATATCGTCCTGCTTAGCTACCGCATCCGCAACCCGTTTACCAATGTTTCCATAACCATTAATTGCTACTTTTATGGCCATTTACACCCCTCATTAAAGTTTGATTCGCCGAGACCGGTTTAGTGCCGATCTAAAACATGACATCCACCCCACAAGTAAAAAGTTTTGGGTTTCCCCTTGCAGTCGTCTTTACTTTGCGTGAGTAACTTCAATTGTTATACTCTGGCGTTCACTCAAATTGCAATAGCCTTGTCTGCAAAAGATGCTTTTTCAAAAAAAGGGTGTTTGCTGGAACTTTGATACGCGTTCGTATATTACTAAGGGCATCAGTAACGTTCTCAAATATCAGTGGTTGCCGAGAGAACGCATCCCTCACGAGCTCTCGAATGACCCAGCTCCCAAGAGGTATGTCGTACGTTGGTTTTACTTCACGCACAACGTAAATAGCCGCCTGCCTTCTGACGCGTTCCAGAAACTCAAGCGCTGAAAATCTCGCAGCATAGTACCCTCCGTCCATATAGGCTGGCTTATCCATTGCATCTTCGTACAAATCACCTATCTCGAGCTTACCCCCCTGCGATACCCACATTTCCGTCCAACCAAAAGCATAGGCTCGGGGGATGAGTAGTATCTCAAAGTGATTTCCAAACGCTTCCGAAACAAAAAGCTGAACATCTGCGTTCTCTGGGTAGTTCCGCACCCGCTTAAGCAAATTCTCGCCTAACATCGAGTCAGTTGCTGTGATCGACCAACGCGTCGGAACAATCAAACGTTTCTTACCTAAGATCCCAACCGATAGAAGTCGACTGATCTGATACGGCGATACCGAAGCTTCGTACAAAAGGACTGCTGCCTCTGTTGCTTTGATGTCGCGATCATCGGCAAGCGCATCTACTTTCTTGGGGACTTGTGGATTCTCAACTATTTCTATATCAGTAACGGTTCCGGACGGGCCCATAGGCGTAAGGATGCCATCAAACTGAAGACTCCGCCGTGGTGGTTTTAAAAACTTCACCTCAACGTCGACAGGAAGGGCGGCCATAGCAAGCTCCTGCGTCTCCTTCAGTAAGCGGCCCGGATCGCGCGCGTCTTTAACATTCAACTTAAAATTAGACCGAACGAGATTAGATCTAAACCCTATTATCTCTTCCCTGCTCAAATGAAGCCATTTTTCTGGCGTATCACTAAGGGCTACCCCCTCACGCGCTGGTGAGACCAACGGTCCCGCAAGAACCTGGGGGTAACCGAATCTTCCAACAAACGCCGAAGGTGGCGTAGGACCAAACAGATCCTTGTCTATTGAGCCGAGCTTAAAGGAGTTTAAAAGGAGCTCCTTCCGACTTAGATCTCCTGATACAACCCTCACGAAAGATATGTTTGTCACTGAAGATTTATATACAACGGGTTGCGAAGCGCGCTATGCCTAACAAACGACCCTTGGTGAAGCATATTGGTTTCGAAAGAGCATCCTCGGTATGAGTCACTTGCGCTGCGCAACAAGCTGGTGGATGGCTATGAAAAAGGTATAACGAGTGCTCACGGCCTTATTGCACATGGAAGAGGCGAGGCATTCGATTACATATTAGGGGAACAAACGAGCGAGAATGCGCTTAAGGCCACTAATGTTGCATGCGCCTATTTGCTCACTGCACGCTACCCGATTCTGTCGGTAAATGGGAACACGGCAGCACTTGTTCCAGAAGAGATAGCTGAGTTTTGCGCGTTAACTGGCATTCCTGTCGAGGTTAATCTGTTTCATCGATCTGAAGAGCGCATAAAAAGAATCACAGATTACTTGCACGCTTATGGCGTCGCTAATGTTCTAAGCGGCTTTGAAATCATCACGCTCGACCACATAGCCAGCAACAGGGCAAAAGTTGATACGCAAGGCATATTCAAAGCAGACGTGGTGTTCGCCCCCTTAGAAGACGGCGATCGAGCTCAAGCGTTAACTAAGCTCGGGAAAGTCGTTCTAACGGTCGACCTAAACCCGCTTTCTCGGACAGCAGTAACGAGTACTATCACAATTGTCGACGAAGTCACGCGCGCGATGAAAAATATGATTAGTTTTGCGAAGCACTTTGACGGCGAACGTGATAAAGAGAGACTAGATACGCTCAAAGCAAGTTTTGACAACTTTCAGAACTTGAAGGCGTCATACGTTGTCATGCAGAAGCGGCTTCAGTCTCTTGCGCCGTGATCAGACGATCAGTTGCCGTTTAGTAAGTCTACGTCGTATTCGAGGTTGCTAGGGACTTTCACCTTGAACAGGTAGAGCTTATAACCGTTGTTCCTCGCAATCGCGATAGCCTCTTTCGAGGCTTCTGACCGTTCAGTTTCCACTTTGGCTAAAACGAGCTCGTTGTTTGCTTGGACTACAAAGTTGTAGAGCTTCTTGTCACTCAACCCGTTCAAAAAATCTACGAGTTTCTTCAGTTCCTTCCACGTTCGCGCGATGTATGCATCTTTATCAACCGAGTTAGAGACGTACCAGTCGCGACTCATGTGAGGATACGCTTTGTACTGTTCGTCGACGTCGTGATACGCTTTGAATATCCTCCTCGGATCACTTATTGTGATATAATTAAAGCCGCTCTTCTTGAAATAGCGACTAACTACAATTTCACCTATCGCTTTGAGGTCTTCTTGTTCAAGTCGCATAGGAAAACTCCTTTAATCAACCCTACATAATAGCGTTTTCTGTATGATATTCCTTTTCAACTCCATTAGAATATAGAATAGGTAGAAATAAATATTATCATTTCTCGACGGATGATCGATGACTGGGCCTGAAAAGATCAAATGTACAGTGACAAATTGGAACTATATCTACGACCTGTGCCGCGATCTGTCAGCAAATGTAGTCGAGTCCGGATATGAGCCAGACGTCATCGTGGCATTAGCGCGCGGGGGCTGGTTTGCTGGCCGTATGTTGTGCGACTTTCTCGGTATTTCCGACCTGATCAGCCTCAAGGTCGAGCATTATGTGGGAACTGCCCGCCTGGCCGATGAGTGTCAAGTACGATACCCCCTCGCAGAAGAAATGATCAGCGGTAAGCAGGTGCTTATCGTAGATGACATCGCGGACACAGGAAAAAGTCTTCAGCACTCTTTAGATTACGTCAGAGAACTAAAACCGACTGACTGCAAAACAGGCGTTTTACAACTGCTCTTCACTTCCAAGATTACTCCCAACTATTACGCGGAGTTTCTCGACGATTGGATGTGGGTCGTGTATCCGTGGAATTTTGTCGAAGATATGATCGACTTAATATTGAAACTGATGGCTAATGAAAAAAGAGACGTGTGGAACAAAAAGTCAATTAAAGCTGGACTGAACCATTTGTTCTCGATCGATCCAATTCAATTAGACATCGCTCAGCCCGGACGCCTTCCGGAGATCTTGAATGAGATGCAAAGACGAAAGCTTCTAGAACAGAAAGAGGGCGGTTGGACGTTGAAATGAACGCAGAAATAGCATTCATCGGTGGCTCTGGGTTTTACAACCCCGCGCTCCTTGATGACCCAACAACGGTTGTAGTTAAAACACCATTTGGCCCCCCCTCAAGCGATATAGTCCTCGGTCAGATCAGCGGAAAAGCTTGTGCTTTTCTGGCAAGACATGGAGCCGGGCACCGTTTTTCGCCAAGCCGCGTAAATTATCGTGCAAATATCTACGCGCTAAAAACTCTGGGTGCCGTAAATGTCGTCGCAATTTCAGCAGTTGGCAGCCTTAAAGAAGATATCAAGCCCCTCTCAATCGTTATTCCCGATCAAATCTTTGACAGAACTAAACTTCGTTCGAATACTTTTTTTGACGATATTTGCGTTCATATAGGCATGGCTGACCCCTTTTGTGAGAGCCTATCACAAGTGTTGTGGCAGTCAGCGCAACGGAGTGGGTGTTCCATCAAAAAAGGTGGAACGTACGTTTGCATAGAAGGCCCTCAGTTTTCAACACGGGCAGAATCAAACGCCTACCGGCATATGGGCTTCGATATTATAGGGATGACCGCAATCCCGGAGGCTAAACTCGCAAGGGAGGCCGAAATGTGCTTTAGCATGTTAGGCGCAGTAACAGATTACGACGTTTGGCGTGAAGAAGAGGTCACTATTGAAACTGTGATAAGCAACGTAGAAAAAAACGCAGCAAGCACACAGAAGATAATCCAAGAAGTAGTAGCCCACCTCCCCACAAAAGACGACGAATGCGCTTGCAGATATGCGCTTAAAGATTCCTTTGTAACTAAGCTAGAGATTGTTTCAGAGGAAACGCTTGTAAAGCTACGTCCGCTTGTGGGCAAGTACCTTAAGTGATCTTACCGTCTGAGTCGGTGTTCTATCCTGCTCAAAATGCCTCTTAGCGTCCTGACTTCTGCCGCACTCAGTTCTGATCTACTAAAGATGCGTTTCATGGTATTACTTACGCGCTGACGCTTGTGTGTCGGAAAGTCTATCAATTCGAGCACGTCGTTTGCATGCTGCAGCAATCGATCGAGGTCAGAATGCAATGCAACCTTTCGTTTTGGAGTGGCATTTACCGTTTTGGCGATATTATACAGTACAATAGCGGCTGCATGCGAAATATTCATAACAGGATATTCGGGGCTCGTTTGAATATTAACGATCATATCACATTCCTGTAATACTGCGTTCGGAAGTCCTTGATCTTCAGCGCCAAATAGTATCGAAGCCGTTCCGTGCATTCCCGAGAGTTTGCCTCCAAGTCTAGCAAGCGGGTATGGCGTCCTTAGGTTCGCTTTAGAACCGACAATTCCTGTAGTCCCTATAACCAGGTTTGATGCACGTAAAACACCTTCAAGTGTCGTTAGCCGCGCAGAATCGAGCACATCTTGAGCGTGAGAGGCCATCGCTCTTGCGAACGACCCAAACACGCACGGGTCTATCAGAGCTAATTTTGAGTAACCAAAATTCTTCATCACGCGAGCTACCGCGCCCACGTTGCCCTCATAAATGGGATTTACTAGAACAACTTCAACATCCATTCTGGCTCGGATAAGCGACTATACCAATCAAAGAACGTACTTACTGTAGAGAGAAACAATCAGCAAAAGTGATCCCTGCAGGTTCATAGGTAGCGATTATTCAAGCTGCTAGTCATATTCTCGCCATGTATAACCACACTTGACGCATCGAAAGAAGCGCACTTCGCTCTCGTCAGCAGAACGTAGTTGCCTAAGCCACCAATAAGCTTTATCATGGCCGCATTCTGCGCAATGTGCTTTGATAGTAGGTTTTCCCTCGTCCAACTCACTCTCTATTACTAACATCGTTCGTGCGTTCAGAGAGGGTTCATGGACGCGCTTTTTCCTTGCCAACTGACCTCTCTCTTTTTCAAAACCACACGATCGACACGCTAGTAAACCCTCTTTGGGAACCATTATACTCTTACATTTTGGACAGAATTCCATTCTTTCTCACAGTTCTTGGTTACGCATTAGGTACTTTTCAAAGGGGACTTTGTTTTCGTACCTTAAATACGTAGGGAGCCAATATAAACTAGCTAAACTAAACTTACCGTGCTAACTACTAAGAAGCCGCAACGAAAGTCAAAATGAGTATATGCCAGTTTCGTTATAAGGCTTTCTGATTTTGTTAAGCGGCTTCCAACCCATTGGTAAATGAATGCAGATTTTATTATGGATTGCACTAGGTCTTTTTTTTATTGCAATAGTTGCTCCACGTAGGGTCGCATATCCGATTGGAGCCGTCGGTTGGATTTTTTTCGCCTTGCATTGGGCTTATCAACCTCTACATTATCTCGCAGTCGACGACTATTTCAACGTTATAGCGACTATTTTGGTTGCGGTTTTTTGCGCCTATATCGCCTTTATCATGTGGAAAAAAGCTGACGATCTAACTCTTCTTGTAACAAAAGCCGCAGCCTTAGGCGGAATATTTTACTTCTCCTTTGCAGAGTTGGCTACCTTCAATCACTTTTTGATCGAAACTGTCGCATCACAGACTGCTATGACGTTAAATTTCTTCGGGGTGGGGGCAATCCAAGCTGATTGGAACGTTCTAACGCTAAATGATTACCCAGTACAAATTATACTAGGTTGTACTGGGATCGAAAGTATAGCTCTGTTCATCGGGGTCATAGCGTGCGTATCTGCCCCACCTCGCAGAAAATTAGCGGCATTCATGGTCTCTGTTCCGACGATTTACGTTCTAAATATACTGCGCAATGCATTCGTGCTAACAGCAACTGGCAACCAATGGTTTGGCTTGCCTGAAAATAGCTTTTATATCTCACATAACGTTATTGCAAAATTTGGGTCGATTGGTGCCCTGATAGTAATCTCGTACCTGGTGTTTAAGCTGCTCCCAGAACTCCTCGATATGGTAGTTGGGGTCTACGATTTACTAAAAGGAGGTATTGTACGTGCTAGCTAAGGGGTCTGAGTATTGGATACTAGGCTCTTTCGCACTGACAGCATTTATAGCTTTTTTTACGCCATATCTGTACGTCGGTATTTTGATTACCATCAGCCTTCTCATATTTTTCAGAGATCCTGAACGGTTTCCTGCGAGTAATAACTTAACTGATGTCGTGAGCCCTGCAGATGGACGGATATTAAAGATACAAGATAACCAGCTAAGCATTTTTATGAACCTTCATAATGTGCACGTCAATAGATCCCCAATCGATGGTGAAATTGTAGACATTCAATATCACAAAGGAGGGAAATTTCCAGCCTTTTCCAAAGATTCAGATAGAAACGAACGAAACATTGTTACTATTCGCACACGAATCGGAAATGTAATCGTTACGCAAGTCTCTGGCGCAGTTATCCGTAGAATTGTATGCTACGTTAAACAAAAGGATGAAATTACACGAGGTCAGAGGATAGGCATGATCCGATTTGGCTCGCGGGTCGACGTTTTACTACCTTGTAATTATTCGTTTGTCGTTTCACCCGGGCAAAAGGTAAAAGCAGGAAAGACGACGATAGCTAAATTGCTCAAATGAGAAAGTGGTGCTTATATGAGATTGCCATTCAACATTGAAATTAGAGGTCAAGATGTCGCAACTATAATCAACCTTCTATTTGGCACCCTAGCCATACTTTTTCTCGTCGAAGCTTATAGCCAGAATACACTTATTGCTGCAGCTTTTGTCCTTATTTGCGTGCTGGCAGATGGGGCCGATGGAATTTTAGCTCGAAATAGAGGTCAAGGAAGCTTAGGGTTCCAGCTTGATTCACTTGCAGATTTTATTTCTTTTGGATTATTACCCTCAATTCTTATGTATTACGTGGTAAGAGACGCAACAGGAAATCGTAACATCTTCTTCCTGATTTTCATTATCTCATTCATTTATATTGTATGTGGGATGCTACGACTTGCAAGATATAACCTGACCCCACAAGAGTCGATCTTTTATGGGCTACCGATAACTGCAGGAGGGCTCATAATCGCGCTCTATGTTCTCGCAGGACTGCCCCCTACAGGTTTGCTGATCGTGACGCTTATCCTAGCAGTGCTGATGACAAGCGAAATCAAGTATCCCAAAATTAGAAATACGCTTACTCAAGGCGTCGTAGGCGTTTTAATTATAGTCGTTCTCGTCCTTTACGCGATTGGAACAAGCTATTCGATCGCTGCTCTCCTGCTCCTGCTGCTTTCGATTGCTTATATTCTAAATCCACTATATCGGGGGTATCTAAGATGAACGATAGAGAACAAGCGCTTTTCGAAGCAGGAATAAAACTAGGAGCTTTGTATCACCAATATGTTGGCGCGCCACTCGATTTAAACACAATTCCCTCTCTAGAAAAAGCAATCCAAGAAAGCATACGCGTGCAACCTTACGTCGAAAATATTATAGTTAGCATCGACAAAGAAAGGGTTTCTTCTAAGCTAAACAAATTTGGCTATGCAGAGCTTGAAGGCAAAATGCTCGACGTCGAACTTGTTGTGAATTATGGATCTGCAAAAGTGCTCGTAAAGATGCAATACGACGAGGATGCAGACTATCCTCTGATGTTTATCGAGAGATAAAAACACGGACAATCCGACTCTCAAACTTCAAATAGCGCGATTTTCGTCAATCATTAAGAGGCTCCATTTTGCGCCTTGATTAGTCTGCAAGCGCTTTGCTTAGTTTTAAGAACGATGATCTGTATAGTTCAATTCATATGAGCAGTGATTCCAAGGAGCGGTGGGCTACCTTTTTTACTCGATACTATGAAAAGCAGATACTGAATCTTGCGAGCGACTACCCGGAGATAAGCAGCATTGATGTAGACTATGCTGCCCTTCAAAACTTTGACATCGCTTTAGCAGATGCGCTCCTTGATGCCCCGTTACCGATCTTACAAGCAGCACATGACGCGCTCCTTGAATATGACTTGCCAATCGAATGCAAGCTTGACGCAGAAGTTCGAATCATCAATGTCCCTGATAAAATAAAAATTAGGGACCTAAGAAGCAACCATGTGGGAAAGCTCATATCGATCGAAGGACTCATCCGGAAAGCCACTGAAGTACGTCCTAAACTTGCTGAAGCAGGCTTCGAATGTCTGAGCTGCGGGAATATCACAACCGTCGAACAAGACGAAGCCAAACTTAAAGAGCCAGCCGAATGTTCACACCGCGTCTGTCGGAAGAAAGGACCATTCAAGTTAAATTTCAATCATTCCAAATTCGTTGATGCGCAAAAAATTCGGCTGCAAGAGGCCCCAGAAGGCCTAAAAGGCGGGGAACAGCCACAGATGCTCGATGCAAATGTTGAGGCCACTCTTGCTGGAAAAGTCTTTCCTGGCGACAGAGTTGCTATGACTGGCTTGTTACGAGTTGCACAGCGGCAGTATCAAAACGTAAAAAGCACGACGTTTGATCTATTTCTAGACGCAAACTCAATCGAAATACAAGATAAAGAGTTTCAGGACATTGAGATATTACAGGAAGATGAAGCAAAAATCATCGAACTTGCTGGGAGGGCAGGAATTGACCAAGCTATCATTTCTTCGATAGCCCCGTCAATTTATGGTTATGAAATCGTCAAAGAGGCAATAGCGCTCCAACTTTTTTCAGGCGTGCCGAAAACACTTCCTGATGGCTCACACTTACGAGGAGACATTCACATTTTACTAGTTGGCGATCCTGGCATAGCAAAATCGCAACTGTTACGATACGTCGTCCAGTTAGCGCCGAGAGGTATATACACGAGTGGCAAAAGTTCAACTTCCGCAGGGTTAACCGCGACCGCGATTAAGGATGAATTTGGCGACGGAAGGTGGACTTTAGAGGCCGGCGCACTTGTGCTTGCGGATCAAGGGATAGCGGCCGTTGACGAGATGGACAAGATGCGAGCTGAGGATAGATCGTCTCTGCACGAAGCCATGGAGCAGCAAACCGTCAGCGTGGCGAAAGCGGGAATTATGGCAAACTTAAAGAGTCGTTGCGCCTTGTTAGGGGCTGCGAATCCTCGATATGGAAGGTTCGACCCTTATGAGTCAATAGCTGAGCAGATCAACATGCTGCCCACACTGCTTTCTCGCTTTGACCTGATTTTCGTTCTCACGGACGTGCCGAATGAGGACCGCGACACGGGTATAGCGAAGCATATACTCCAGTCGCATTTCGCTGGAGAACTCGCCTCTTCTGGCTTCCCAAACGAGGAGATAGAAGCCGCGATGAGCGTCATACGCCCTGTAATTGAATCTGACCTGCTAAGAAAGTTTATTGGTTACGCAAAAAGGATCAACCCGATCCTCACTGACGAGGCCAAACAGCAATTCATCGACTACTATGTAGGTTTGAGGAAACAAGGTGGTGAGGGGTCACCTATCCCCATCACTGCCCGCCAACTAGAAGCGCTCGTGCGGCTAGCTGAAGCGAGCGCACGCACGCGATTAAGCAAATGGGTGACGCTCGATGACGCGAAACGCGTCATTCAAATCGTCGAATCTTGTCTCAAAGAGGTAGGAGTTGACCCTGAAACAGGGAAAAGAGATTTCGACGTAATAGCAGTCGGAAAAAGCAAAAGCCAACAAGAACGAATCAAAAGCATAAGGGATATAATCAGAGAGCTCGAGCGAGAAGCGGGATCCGCGCCTCTTGAAAAAATCGTGGAGAGAGCTTCAAAATTGGGCTTCGACAAGGATAAAGTTGAGGCAGAGATTACAAAATTAGTGCAAGAAGCAGCAATATTTGAGCCCGTCAGATACAGCGGCAACTATAGGCTGACACAACAATAAAATGCCGGAAAAAATAACCGCCCTTTCGAGCATATTTTTAAAGTCGTACAATGTGAACAAGGAGATTCTAGTAGCTGCGTGCGATTCAGAACTTATCGGGCGGACCTTTTGCGAAGGAGAACTTCACTTGCATGTCAATGAAGACTTCTTCAAAGGTCAGCCGGCAGATGAACACGAAGTGAAAAAGGCACTAAAAGAAGCTACAATAGCAAATCTAATCGGCGAACGATCTGTTTCTTGCGGCATCGACAGTGGCGTTGTTGATAAGAACTGCGTCATTATAATTGACGGCATCCCGCATGCGCAAATGGTTCTTTTCTAGATCATTGGAGGCAATGTGACTCTCGAAAGCGTTTGTCCCAGCTGTGGCGAGAGTTCGTATGGCGTGTGCGAACGCTGCCTTGCTAAAAGCCATACTATATCGGCAATTCCAAGCTTCATCTCAATAAAAGTGTGTCCGACGTGTTCCGATCACTTCTTCAATGGCAGATGGATTAACGAAGATACCAACAGCGCAGTCGCAAAGGCAATTGGAGAGGCTCTAAATATTGATCCAAACGAAGCAGCTTTGACACTTGTGTCAAATCAGGTTTCCCCGACGATCGTACACGCACATTTCGAAATCAACGTCTCTGGAGCAGGAGAACCCTACAAAAGTTTTGACGTAGAGGTTCGTGTGAACCGAGCGACGTGCGACAGATGTTCTAGAATCTCGGGAGGTTATTACGAAAGCAAAGTGCAAATACGCGCCAACCATAGGAGACCTGAGCGAACCGAGCTCGATCGCGCGCTTGAAATTGCTGGAATAAATATTGACCTTGTGCAAAAGACGGATAGACTAGCATTTATCGCAAAAACAATCTGGCTAAGAGAAGGCCTCGACCTTTATATCGGCTCGGTCAAAGCCGCTAAACGGATTGCACGGGCCTTATTAAGGGAGATGGGGGGGACTATCAGCGATTCGGCTAAGCTGACAGGACGACGCGACGGAAAGGATGTTTACCGCGTGACTTACCTCGTGAGACTGCCCGAATTTCCGACTGGAACAATTATTCTGTGTCGGCAGCATATTTATGAGATCTGCTCGACAATTAGCGCAACAAACGCTGTCGACCTAGAGACCGGCAATAGAACTGCTCTGAATCCTGAGGCTTTACGCACTGCAGAGCTCGTTGGAACTCGAAGTGATGCGAAAAGGACTCTGTTAGTTGCGATCGATGCTGATGAGGTCCACCTGCTCGACCCTGAAACGTACGTTACTCTTACAATCAAGAAGCCCCCGTACATCAGTAAGGAAGACGAAGGTAAAGAGATAAAGGTCGTTAAGACGCAAGAAAGGGTATTTATCCTTCCATGAAAGGGCATCAGTTGCTCAAGCAACGATTAAAGGCGCCGCTCGCTGAACACGAAAAGATACTGTTGCCACGGGGATGGCAGATCCTTGGCGATTTGGTTCTCGTCAACATCCCAACCAAGATCGTGCATCTAAAACACGAGATAGGTGACGCGCTGCTGGATCTTTATCCACGCTGCAAGAGCGCTTTATGGGACAAAGGAGTACGAGGCACCCTTCGGACGCCAGAGATCGAAGTCATTGCAGGCTCAGGAACGAGGACTGTCCATAAGGAAAATCACTGCAAATTCGCCCTCGACGCAAGTCGCGTTATGTTCTCAGCAGGCAATTTTGCTGAACGAGTTCGAATGAGTACTGTCGGCAGCAATGAGAGGGTCCTTGATATGTTTAGCGGTATAGGTCAACTCAGCATTCCGATAGCTGTACACGCCGGTCCGCAGTCGATTGTCGCTATAGAGCTCAATTCAGTTGCATATCGCTACCTTCGGCAAAATATCCTGCTTAATAACGTAAATAGTATCGTCCGACCCATATTAGGCAATTGCGCGAACGTTGCGCCAAGCGCTCAATTCGACCGAGTGATTATGGGGCATTTCGACGCGTGCGACTATCTTCATAAAGCGCTGCGCTGTTTAGCCCCCGAAGGGATCATACACTATCACGAACTCGTACCTGAAGAATTGATGTACAAACGACCCTATGCGCGAGTCGAGCAAGCGGCGCAGGCACTCGCGAAATCAGCCGACCTGCTTAGCACGCGCAAAGTTAAAGACTACGCTCCGGGCGTTGCACATGTCGTGGTCGATGCTAGAATTAGCTAAACTCGAGTTTCACGCTGGTAGCGGCGTCAACCAGCACTTTAAGCTTTTGAAACGCAACCTCTCTCGTTTGAAGGCGCAGTCCGCAATCAGGATTGACCCACATATCGTCACCAAAAACTTCTATCCCGCGCTCGATTCGCTTCTTAACCGTTTCTACAGATTCTACCTTTGGACTGTCAGTATCTATCACACCGAGCGCGACGCTTTTTTCGTGGCCTTCAAATGCAGCTCGCGTTAGTTTATCCAACAAAACAGGATATTTAGCTGCTTCAACGCCGATGTATTCCACGTTTTTCAGCTTCAAGAGCTGGTCATATTCCCTATAGGACGCTACATGAGGATGAAGTTTCACAGGAATCTCAATATCATCAACCGCTGCGTCGATATATCCGAGCACGTTCTCCACGCCCACGTTAAACAAAGCTGGTTCATCGATCTGCAAAGCATCAGCCCCTGCACGACAAAGCTGGTCAGCTTCAAAGCGGAGCGCTTTTGCAAGGTCACTAAGCAAACGTGGGTCGAGACTCGACCTGTACGGCGCACCGCGGCTTATAGAAGATGATGCGGCGATTGTGACGGGTCCTGTTATAATCCCTTTGATCTTAGCACCGGCTCCCGCATAATGACGCGCTAAAGTGAGGTCCTTTGCAGTAATGCTCTTTGGAGGCCGCGTGATTTTTCCAGTTATGTACGATCGGCCCTTCTCGCTTTTCATTCCTGGGATTCCAGCTGCAAACGTGCTGACCATATCAGCCCTCACTTGGCCGTCAGAGACCAGTTCAATACCGGCTCGAACTTGATCGACGACTGCTGCCTCTATAGACGCGACAAAAGGATCCTTTCCAGCCATAAGATCTTGAACACTCATTTTGGCTTTGCAGTCTTCTCCTATGGTGTGCGTCGGGTAGCTCCCAACCGTGTTTGTAAGAATTCCCATTCATGTACTCCTATTTAGCACGCAATCTCTGTTCATAGTGTTTATAAAATAACGTTTACGAACTATCTCTCGCCCGTCACAGCCCTCTTTGCTCAATGCACCAAGTATCTCCGGACAGGGACTATAAAAAAGCCTGTTTACAGCGTCTTCAAGGTCATTAAAGCGGTGGGAGTAGAAGAGGTGTGAATAGCACCTGCAGTCTGAGGAGCCAAAACCTCCAATGCAGGCAAGCGAAGAGGACTCCCCCAAGTTGCGAGCTATACTACATTCGATTCTCTCTTGTGTTGCGATTTCAATCGTCTCGAATACCTCAGAAACGGCTAAGAGGTAATCAACGTGCCACTTTTGCGTCTTGAGACGACCAGCAGAAACATCCAAGTGGCGCTCAACTCGTTTGAAGCCAGCAGCCCCCATCGCCGATCCTACGTACGCATAAAAGCCTGGCGCAAATGCGATGGTCCCGAGCTTTCCAACCGTCACATCTTTGGCCGACGCTAGCCAAAGAATTATCACGTAAGCGCCTTTCATTTCATTCTGGACTTTCGTTCGCTTTTGCGAACTTAAGAGACTGTTTAATCTGTTCATCGACGCTATCTGTAGTGATTACCCCATGGCCAGGATATAATACGCTCACTTCCAGCTTCGCTAATCGCGAAATTGATTGAACCAAGTCGTGCGAGCTTCCGCCAAGCAGATCAGTCCGGCCAATGCCCCCGAAAGGAAAGACCGTGTCTCCAGAAAAAAGGCTCTTTGACTGAGCGTCGTATAAACATATACTTCCAGGAGTGTGCCCCGGCGTGTGAATCACGCGCAAGATGGAATCACCGAGATCAATTTGATCTCCGTCTTTCAGCAAAGTATCGACATGAAACTTAGGCGCACGAGCACTAAAAGCGTGTGCTGCTGACGCTGCTGTGCCTATATTTTTAGCATCTGCCTCATGCATCATCACTTTAGCACCATTTGAAAAGACAAGCTGATCTAACGCTGCCGTGTGATCGTAATGTAAGTGGGTTAGAATGATGCAGCAAGCTTCGTCTAAGGGAAGTCGTTTGGCAATTGTATGAGACCCTAGATCGATAATTGCTTTTTGCTTTGCATTTAACCAGTAAGTGTTGCCCATATCAGGGCTCGAAAAAGTATCTGTGCGCATCAATATAATTTAGCGCCCCCACTCTATTAAAGATTTGACCAGATCTACAAAGTTTTCAACAGCTCACATTTTTAAGCAACAAGCGCATAAACATTATGTAGAGGTATAAGCTAAGCACAGCCAAAAAACAGCATGACACTCCTAGAAGAAGCACAGAAAGGATTAACTGATGATATAATAAACGTTGCCAAATCAGAGGGCGTAGCGAGCGAGAGACTGAAGCGTAACATCGCTCAAGGCCGAACCGTGATACCAAAAAATGTGACTCACGACATTGCAGCGATCGGCATAGGCGACTCGCTCCGTACGAAAGTCAACGCTAACATAGGAACCTCCATAGACTATGTTGAGATTACCGAAGAGCTTGCAAAGGCAAAAACAGCCCTTAAATTCGGCGCAGACACTGTCATGGATCTTTCCACGGGCGGAGATTTGGACCGCATACGAAGTGAGTTTCTGCACGAGATCAAGTCCCCGATTGGCACAGTGCCGATATACCAAGCCGCAATGCGACGGGACGCCGTGGTCTCAATGACGACAGACGACATGTTCAATACGGTTCGTAAGCACGCGAGAGACGGAGTTGATTTCATGACTATCCACGCAGGAGTCAATCTAAAATCTCTAGAAGTGTTGAAGAAGAATAAAAGACTTATGGGAGTCGTGAGTAGGGGGGGCGCTTTTACGATAGCGTGGATGACACACAACAACGCAGATAACCCCTTCTATGCAGAGTACGATTATCTCCTTGAGCTCGCACGCGAATACGATTTCGTAATAAGTCTGGGTGACGGCATGCGATCAGGATGCTTGCACGATGCAAGCGATCGTCCGACGTTTATGGAGTACATCCAAATCGGAGAGCTCACGAAACGAGCATATGAGAACGGCGTTCAGACCCTCGTAGAAGGGCCCGGTCACGTCCCTCTTAACGAGATAGAAACCAACGTCAAGGCAATGAAATCGTTAACGGGTGGCGCACCACTCTACCTGCTTGGACCTATCGTCACAGACATTGCTCCCGGCTACGATCACATAACAGGAGCAATTGGGGGGGCTCTGGCGGGAATGTATGGTGCTGACTTCTTGTGTATGACCACGCCGTCCGAACATCTCGGGCTGCCGTCTCAAGAAGATATAAAACAAGGGGCAATCGTGACAAAGATCGCTGCTCACGTTGCTGACCTAGCCAGAGGGATGCAGAATGCACACGAACTCGACAAAGAAATGGCAAAATCGCGAGCAAGCTTGGACTGGGAGAAGCAATTCAAGCTTTCAGTGGATCCAGAGTTAGCTCGGGCGAAATTCAACTGCCATAGTCGAACAACTGACGCGTGTTCCATGTGCGGGGATCTATGTGCGATAAAAATTGCAAAAGCAGCTTTGGAGAACTCCAAGTTATAATTCCAAGCTGATTAAAGGTCTAAAACCTTATTTACCTCCACGTTAACTTGCAGAATTCTCAACGCTAGTAAGGCAGCGTTTTTCCCATTGTCTATTCCAACCGACGCCACCGGAACCCCAGCAGGCATTTGCGCTATAGAAAGCAGCGCGTCTAAACCGCTGAGCTTACTACTAACAGGAACACCTATGACAGGAGCGTTTGTTTTTGAAGCAATGATACCTGGAAGAGCTGCAGAAAGACCTGCGATAGCAATATAAACTTTAGCCCGAACTTCTCGAAGATATTCATCAAGGCGTATTGGATCTCGATGCGCTGATATTACTTCTACCTCATACGTTATACCCGCATCTTTTATGACCTCTATCGCTTTTTCTGCCACGTGCATGTCAGAAGTAGCGCCTACTAATATAGCCACGTCGGGTTGATTCATCGCGTTGTAATTATCTCGCCACCGTAAAAACCCTTTCTAAACTCGAAGGACGTGAACACGTGCCGTACTTCGGCGGTGAGTATAAAGTACTAATCGCGTCAAAAATTCGCTTTTGACCTAGTTTAGCGTGATTTCATTGTGAAAAACAGCTTTCTGTTTTTCGCGCAAGAGGCAGCATTTGCCTTTCAGCAACGTTTAGTGGCACAAAATTCTAAATAGGGTGTCACGGTTAAATAAGGAGGCAGAGAGCTGCTTGTTCGAAAATAATCATAAGAGATGCTACCATGGGCAACACAGCTGAAACTGAGCTAATAATGATTCCTGGACCGGTCCAAGTGGCCCCTCAAGTACTTCGAGCGTTGTCAAAACCGATGATCAACCATCGTGGGCCTGAATTTAAAAAGATATTAGATGAAAGTCGCGAAAAACTTCGCAGCCTTTTCAACACAGAGAGCGATGTACTCATACTGAGCGGGTCAGGAACTTGTGCTATGGAAGCCGCAGTCGGCAATCTCGGCGGTCATAAAAAATTTGTTGCGATTGAAAACGGCAAGTTCGGGGAACGATTGAAATTACTCACCTCACTTTATGGGAGCTCTGCCCCGGTTATTGCCGAATGGGGCACGTCGATAAACACGGACAAGGTCAAACAAGCGCTGCAAGAAGGTGCAGATGCAGTCACAATCGTCCATAATGAGACCTCTACCGGTATGACGAACGATGTTGAGCAGATAGGAGCGCTGTGCCGAAAATATGAAGCACTTCTCATCATGGATGGGGTGTCCTCTATTGGTGGAATCGAAGCACCTATAGACAAATGGGGGGTCGATATAGCATTCACTGGCTCTCAAAAATGTCTAGGTCTTCCGCCCGGTCTTTCAATGATTGCTGTGAACGAACGGGCATGGGATATTATTAAAACGGCCCAAAAAAGGCCGTTCTACGCAGATCTGATTGCTCATATGAAATCTGCCGACAAGGGGCAAACACCTTATACGCCTACTATCCCGTTGTTCTTCGCGCTCGAGGAGGCTCTAAAAATGCTTGAGGCCGAAGGGCTTAGCGAACGTATTAACAGGTATCGCACTTATGCGACATCTATACGCGCTGCAATTGAAGCGATGGGCTTGGAACTATTTCCACAACCCAGCGCCTCTAGCACGTATTCAAACACGGTAACAGCAATAAAAATGCCGTCTGGAATAGATTTTGTTTCACTAAAGAATGAGATGCGACGGCGTGGCATCATTATCGCAGGTGGCCAAGAACGACTAAAAGGCCATATCTTTAGGATAAGCAATATGGGTAGCATAAGTGAAGGAGATATATTGCAGGTTATTGAGAAGCTTGAACTCGTATTACTTGAAAAAGGTGTAGTTAGTGAAATGGGGAAAGGAACCCTCGCTGCGGATTGCGTTCTTGAAGGATTGTGACGTGTGAGCTTTACGTTTATTGATGGGAATCTTTGAATGAAAATAGGAATAGCGGACACCACTTTTGCGAGGTACGATATGGCTAAGGCGGCTATAGACGAGTTGCAGAGGTGGATGTCAGCATCAATTCAAAGGTACACCGTGCCTGGAATAAAAGACCTGCCAGTCGCATCGAAGAAGCTCTTAGAAGAATCAGAATGCGATATTGTTATGGCGCTGGGCATGCCTGGATCGAAACCAATCGACAAACAGTGTGCACACGAAGCATCGACTGGACTGATAAGAGCGCAACTAATGACTAACAGGCATATTATTGAAGTATTCGTCTACGAGGATGAAGCCTCAAGCGAAAAAGAGCTTGCTCGATTAGCCGATGCTAGAACACGTGAACATGCACAGAATGTATTCAAGTTGTTGACTAACCATCTGACCCCAGAAGCCGGAACAGGCAAGAGAGAGGGCTTTGCAGATGAAGAACCAGTTGAATTTTAAGATAAACAAGAGGAGTTGTTCATGGATAAAAGAGATGGGGAAAAAATACGACTAGGGTTTGTCGTAGCAGAATTTAATAGAGACATTACATATCAAATGGAGATTCTTGCAAAAGAGCATGCTGCATTTTTAGGCGCTGACGTTGTCAAGACAATTTATGTTCCAGGGGTTTTTGATATGCCCTTAGCAATCAAGAATTTGGCTTTAGATGATGAAGTCGACGCCGTAGTTACCATCGGCTGTGTAATTGAAGGCGCAACAACACACGACGAAATCGTTGCGCAGCACGCGACTCGTAAAATTGCGGATCTAGCTTTAGAGTATAACAAACCGGTCACATTGGGTATATCTGGTCCACGTATGTCTCGTTTGGAAGCACACGAACGCGTCGATTATGCAAAAAGAGCAGTTGAAGCAGCTGTAAAACTGTATGAAAGACTCTGATGAGACAAAGTCAAGTCATTTCTGCAAGAGTCAGAAGTATACCGCAATCCGCTACGATGAAAATTGCGGACATCGCGGCTAATCTTAGACGTGAAGGGCGAGACATTATCAGTTTCAGTCAGGGTGAACCTGACTTTGATACACCAGAGAACATAAAAAACGCCGCAAAAGACGCCCTTGATCGTGGCGAGACACACTACACACAAGGTAGTGGAATTCTGGAACTGAGAGAAGCAATAGCAGAGAAGCTGAAAACTGATAACCGCCTCGATGTCACTTCAAGCGACGTGCTTGTCACAACCGGCGCAAAACAAGCGATATTTGAAGCGATATGTACGCTCATCGATGAAGGAGATGAGGTCTTGTTGTTCGATCCAGCGTGGGTTTCATATGAACCAATCGTAAAGTTCGCTGGTGGAAAGCCCGTCATGGTTCCTGTTTACGAACGGGATGACTATGCGCCAGTTGAGTACCAACGTTATATAACTGATGATACCAAGCTCATTATTTTAAATAGCCCATGCAACCCGACTGGAGCTATGTACGACGAAAGTGTCATAAAAAGCGTAGCTCAGACGGCTGAAGACCATAACATTGTTGTGATTTCTGACGAGGTCTACGAAAAGATCGTGTATGGCACCAAGCATCACAGCATAGGTACATTGATTCCTGACTTAGCGATTACTGTAAATGGATTTTCGAAGGCATACGCTATGACGGGGTGGAGGCTAGGCTATGCAACTGCACCTCGATCAATACTTCAAGGCATGCTTAAAATCCAGCAACACACAGTAAGCAATGCAACGTCCTTCGTCCAACGAGCTGGTATTGAGGCGTTGAACGGGGATCAAGGCACCCTCCGTGCTATGGTGGCTGAATTCCACATACGGCGCGACCTAATTATTAACGGTCTAGCTAGGATTGGAATAAAATGCGCGCTTCCAAAGGGTGCGTTCTACGCATTTCCAAAGATCACTCAATATGGTACTTCTGAACAGGTGACTGAAAAACTGTTGAGTGACGCTTCAGTCGCCGTGACGCCTGGATCAGCATTCGGCCCGAACGGTGAGGGCTATGTGCGGCTGTCGTACGCCACGAGTCGCGAAGACATCGCTAAAGGAATCGACAGGATCGAAGAAGCACTCAAATAGATTTTAACACTTCACCCGACGCTTAATGATCTCTCTAATTATGTTTTCAGTACCCGATAGATTGCCACTATCCTGATAAGGCAGCCTTACTACTTTTGCAGGTATGTGCCTTTTTTCAAGGTCCTCTTGAAGTTTGTTCTCGTCAAAATACTGATCGAAACCAAGCGCTACTATGTCTGGTTTTATTAGCGCTAGGGGCTCGAATATATCGCGCTCGCTCCCAAGTTCAGCGTAGTCTACCATCCCTAGGGCTTTGATTACTTGTAGTCGTTGTTGTTCTGGAAGTATAGGTTTTGACTTGTGCTTAATCATGGAATCGCGTGACACAATAACAAATAGTTCGTCGCCCAACTCCCGTGCTTTCTTTAAATAAAGGATGTGACCAGGATGCAAGATATCAAACGTGCCTGTTGCGAGAACTCTAATCATTTTCGTCGCCGAATGTTTCCTTTATATCTCTATATACTGCGCTCTCTTCAATTTCAACGTCGAGCACATCGAGTTTTCTAATGTTGCCGACTCTATCGTAACAAGCCCAGCTCGTGATTTCGTAAGGATTGCCGACAATGATATGATAATCACCAGTTGACATAAACATGCGAATATCTGCATCCGACGGCTGGAGCGCTCCCGACGGATGGCTATGCACCGATCCTACAATATGTGTGTTGACGGGTAACATGAATAGATCCATAACCGCACTTACGTTGGACGACTGAGTGATAGGGACATCCACATCAGTTATGACCTGATCAGTCTCATATAACATCCCAGCAAATTCCTTAGGGTGTGAAGAGGCACTCACTTCAAGTATAAACTTCAATGCGTCACGAGCGATGCCTTTGATCTTTTTTTTCATAAGTGCACTTAGTTGTATTCTCTCGCCACATCTTTTTACTCTGTTTAAACACGAAGGATAAAAGTTGCTACGTCGGTTCGACTGTTTCTCATCGGTGCCTCAGAACTCATAGGGATCGTCATGGCGTCTTTAGCGCTCAGGATTTAAAATACATCATCGGCGCAAGTGCAATTGAACTTCTTAGTAATATAGGTATACCTCGTTGACCCAGCGACATCGATACCCATAAAAGGAGCTCCGTGAGCAATTAGCTTCATACTTCGCAAAAATAATCGTACGGGACGCACCCAGAACCTAGATCACACGTAAAAAAGAACTACGACAAACGTTATGATGCGGAGGGAGGGATTCGAACCCGCGAACTCCTGTGAGAGTGGATCTTGAGCCCACCGCCGTTGACCACTTGGCTACCTCCGCTTTCGTTTGATTTAGTACAGCAATCACGTATTTCTAGTTAACTAATGCGCAGCGAGAAGCGTGTTTTCCCCCGAATTGATCGTACACGTCAGCTTAGTACGTAATACCACAAACGATAACAGCTTGTCTTTAAAAAACTCAAGACGAATGAAGTTTATATACGTCGTTCAACGAACTGTAACTAAGTTGGCCTAGCAACCTACCTTTTTCGAGAATGTAACCAACTATCGCAATTTCTAAATACGCTTCTTGTGTTTAGGTAAAAGGTGATACTATGGTAGTCGGAGTTACGATGGTCAACGTCGTTCCTGGTGAAGAACGATACGTTTATAGAACGCTATTGGAATTAAGCGGTATTAGGGAAGTTTACCACGTATTTGGAGAGTATGACTTTGTAGTCATTATTGAAGTCGAGGGGCTTGCTGCTTTGAACAATTCAGTTGATAACATTCGAGATATCAAAGGAGTGACTACGACACACACTATAGTTGGCGCGGAACTGTGATCGGGAGAACGCTAAATGGCTGAAAACATCGCGGAGAAGCTTGCACAGAAACAGCGGGAGATTAGCATAGCCGAGTTCTTTGAGAAAAACCGTCACATCCTCGGTTTCGACTCTTCGACTCGAAGCCTTATAACGAGTGTAAAAGAAGGAGTTGATAACGCACTAGATGCTTGCGAAGAGAGCGGTGTGCTGCCCGATATTCTTATTGAAATTAAAAAGGTGGATAAAGACACCTATCGCGTCATAATCGAAGATAACGGCCCCGGCATCGTAAAAGAGCAAATACCGCGAGTCTTCGGAAAGCTCCTGTACGGCTCTCGATTTCATGCCCTAAAACAAAGTAGGGGGCAGCAAGGCATAGGAATCTCCGCAGTCGTGTTATATGCACAACTGACATCAGGGCGCCCTACCTCGGTATACTCAAAAACAGGAAAGAATGAAGACGCTCACTATTACGAGCTCGTTATCAATACGAAGACCAACGAACCTGAAATACTAATGGAGAAAATTGTGCCGTGGGATCGACCTCACGGGACTAGAATTGAAGTCGAGGTGGAAGGCACATACGTCCGCGCGCGTAAGCAATCGATCTACGGTTACACGAAGTCAACTGCCATAGTTAATCCGCACGCGAGATTGACGTTGGTTGAGCCAAACGGAGACACAGAAGTGTTTGAGCGTGTCACGGAGATCTTGCCAATCGAGCCATGTGAGATTCTGCCGCACCCTGAGGGCATTGAACTAGGCACTTTGATAAAGATGTTGCGGTATACGGACAGAAGAAGAGTAACATCATTTTTAACTAACGAATTCGCGCGGATTGGACACAAAACCGCTAAAGAAATTTGCGCAAAAGCCGGTATCGACCCCGACGTAAACCCCGGTGACCTTTCACGCGATCAAGCAAAACGCTTGCTTGAGGCATTCAAAACCGTTAAAATTAGTGCACCTTCAACTGAATGCCTTTCCCCGATAACGGAAGAGCTGATAAGAAAAGGGCTAGAAAAAGAATACGACGTTGACTTTATCGCGACGACCACGCGTGACGCCTCGGTGCACACAGGAAACCCATTCATCGTCGAAGCGGGCATTGCCTACGGGGGCAGCTTGCCGAAGGAAGAGAGGGTAGATATCCTGCGATACGCAAACAGAGTTCCTTTGTTATATCAACAAGGGGGGTGCGCCAGCACTCACGCTGTAGAGAAGATTAACTGGAGGAACTATGAACTTATACAACCGGGCGGTAGCGGTATCCCGCAAGGCCCAATCGTTGTGCTTACACACGTTGCTTCAACCAATGTTCCTTTCACATCAGAGTCGAAAGAAGCGATCGCAGATATACCGGAGATAATAGACGAGATAGAACTTGCAGTCCGAGACGTCGCGCGTGGCCTCAAAAACTACTTAGCGAAACAAAAGCTCCTTGCAAAGAGAAAAGAAAAAGAGGAAATAATAGAGCGAGTTCTTCCTAAACTTGCCGAGAAGGTATCTGAAATAAAAGGAGCCCCACAACCTAACATTCAACCTATCGTGGCTAAAATAATGGGGAACGTGCTCGTTCAAAAGACAACAAAGCAAAACGATTCTGCGTGCACAGTGACAATCCGCATTAGTAACTTTTCAGAGAGTCTAAAAGATTTCAAACTTCACGAAGTCTCCGCTGTTGAGATAGAAGACTCGACTCCTAAGCCAAAAGTGTCGAGTTTTAACGGCCAATTCGACTACATGTGGAAAGTATCAATCAAGCCTAATTCAGAAAAGAAGGTTAAATACACGGTTAAGTCAGAAGAATCTGCAAATTCTAATCCCTTGGTTGAAGGGATACTTGCGGAGATGGTCACAGGGGCAGATGCGCTGCCCAAGAAGCGAGCTAGTGAGTGAGGTTAAGCATGAACGCAAAAGAAGACCTATTGAAAATAAAGAAAGAAAAAGACAGCTTGACCAAACAAAGGCTTTTGAAAATCATCGAAACCATGTACGATCAGTTTACGAGAGAACAAATTCCTCAACTGCTGATCCCTACAAGAACGAAATCGAATATTGAGTTCAATGAAGAATCAGAGGTCTGGGTCTATGGTGACCGGGAAAGTGCAAGAAGCTGCAAGACAGTAAGAGGAGCTTACAGCCTCCTCAAGTCGAGCTACACAATCGAATTCCTAAAAAAACAGCTCGATGAGAACCGCTCGTCAACGCTCAGAGAGCTCTACTATATCTCAGAAGGTTGGAAACTTGGGAAGTTTAGAGAGCAGCCTGAATCTGACAGAATGATCGAAGATCTAGAGATCATAACTGAACTGCAGCGCGAAAACTTTCATGTGCGTCCTGAAGAGAACGGCGCTACCATATTTGGTCCGATTCGAATCAAAGAAAACGTTGAAAGACGTGGGCAAGTGTCCGAACGTGTCATTCACTGCGTCGATGATGTCGGTGAAGGCGGTTACCAGATCCCATATAACGTCGATAATCTAGATTTTATCGAGCACGACGCTAAGTTTATTATCGCCATCGAAACCGGTGGAATGCGGGACCGGCTGATCGAAAATGGCTTCGATACCGATTATGACTCAATTATTGTACACCTGAAAGGCCAGCCCGCAAGAAGCACACGGAGGCTTTTAAAAAGAATGAACGAGCGGCTAAAGCTTCCCGTCGTCGTTTTTACGGATGGGGATCCCTGGTCTTACAGGATATTCGCCTCCGTCGCTTACGGCTCAATAAAGAGCGCACATATGTCAGAATACATGGCAACCCCGGCAGCTCAATTCATTGGCGTGCGCCCGAGCGATATCGTCAATTACGACCTGCCCACCGATAAGCTCTCTGATCAGGACGTGCGGGCTCTACAGTCAGAACTTACCGACCCACGTTTTGCAACTGATTTCTGGAAAGAGGAGATCAATCTCCAACTGGAATTGAAAAAAAAGTCTGAACAACAGGCGTTCGCGAGTCGAGGCTTAGATTACGTAACTGACGTTTACCTTCCCGAAAGACTCACTGATCTCGGGGTAGTTTGATACGCTAGCAACGATTTACACAACTAATTTTGGCGGGCGCTGGGACGATCATTTTTATGATAGTAGCGGGCTATTGAATTGATGCAAACCAGCCCCACATACCTGACTGCCCCACCCTTTCTTTACCTTGATAGAACCCTCACTGAATACGACTTCGCCACGCACCATAGTAAATGACGGAAAGACAGCGACGCAGCCTTCAAAAGGCGTCCACCCACACTTGCTATACAGCACATTCGGGGTTATTATTTTCCTATCGTTAGGATCAACAAGTATGAGATCTGCGTCATATCCTTCACGTATCGCTCCTTTGTTCTTTAAATTGAATCTAGCCGCGGGAGTTGCGCTTACCAGATTCACGAGCCGTTCAAGACTTATCTGATCGAGCCTCGCCAATAGCAAGGGGAGCAAAGTTTGAACCCCCGGCACCCCCGGAGGAGGGAACGAAATGTTCTTATCGGCAATAGAGTGAGGCGCATGGTCACTAGCGATCATGTCGATATAACGGAGACTTGACCAGAGGGTATTGACGTCTTGCCGGCTCCTAAGTGGAGGATTCATTATGCCAAATGGACCAAGTCTTGCTTGGTCGAGGTTAGATAGGAAAAGGTGATGCGGAGTTACCTCACAGCTGACATCCTGATCGGAACCTCTCACAAAGTCAAGCCCAGACGCTTCACTTAGGTGGCTTACATGTACTTTGGCCCTGATTTCTTTGTTACACGCTAAGACTGTCTTGATCCCGGCCAGTTCGCTTGAGATTTCACCGACACGTCTTTCAGCGTGAACGCATAACACGGCATTGAGGCGCTTGATAGTTTGAAGCGCATGATGCAATTCCTCGCGCGATTTTTCTTGAACGAATACCTCACCAAAAGCCGTAACCCCGAGTCGCCACAAGTCATCGAGCTGGTCAAGTTTTTCGATACCAGCGTTGATGCCATAATCCACAACAGATTTTCGTGCCGCGCGCTGCTTACGAAAATAGGCTCGCTCATCACATACCGGGGGCTTTGAGTTCGGTTGATCTATGACAGTAGTCACCCCCCCAGCAGCAGCTGCACACGAGCCAGAATACCAATCCTCCTTATATGCTTCATCCAAATCACGAAAATGAACGTGAGCGTCAATTGCGCCAGGCAGTAACAATCGGCCGCGTGCATCTATCTCTTGCCCTCCTGCACGGACGCTTCCAATCTTAGCAATTATGCCTCTTTCGATCAAGACGTCGCTGATAACAACTTGATTCCTGCAAAAGACTCTTGCATTTCGAATGACAGTTTGAATCATACGTGGGTCACTCAAGAAAACGCTCTACTACCTCGCCACCAGGGCGAAGCTCCGAAAACACCTGACCTTCAAAAACAAATATTTCTGCGTTGCGTTCGCTCGGGTTTAAACCTGCCTTCATATACGTTTGGTCCAAAAACTCCTGTTGCGTCCATTTATAGTCAGTTGCAACTTGCGGCAGAAGCAATCCTTGTTGCTGTCCTTTTTTTACAATGATGCCGTGCTTACCGACCACAATATCAGTAGGACCGTCAATTCTTTTGGGCTTAGTAAGAAGCGTGATCTCTACCATAATACGCGTTAGCTCCTCTGCTCTGACCGGAGGAAATCGATAGTCATACAAGGCAGCGCTGATTGCCGAGTCGATCAGGGCGTCTTTTATGGTTTTGCTTGCGTATGGATACCCGACACAGCCCCGTAAGGCTTCTGAATGCAAAGTAACAAAAACGCCGCCAAGTTCATCAAAAATAGCGGGGAGGTCTTGGGGTGCCTTTATGCGATCTCCGGAATTCACCGCGATCTCTATTGCTTCGCGTGCGAGACGCACGCCGATACGCGCTTCGTCCAGATGCATGCTTCGCATGTTAGTGAATACTTATATTACATTTGCCTTCAAGATACGCCATGGAGAGGGGGTGAGTGGCTGCCGGTGGAACTCGCTGAGGAAAGTCCTCCCACCTTCTGGATGTGTGAGCGAGGAAACTCGCATGGCGAGAGTCATGGCTCTGGCACAGAAACGATACGTCCCTGTAAATATGAGAATGAGGTGAAGAACCGACGAGAGCAGGGGTTACGATGGAACGGCGAATCCTCACAGGTGCAAGCTAAAAAGGGTGAATGAACAGTCCAGATGACACCCAGGTTAAGCGCTTAGATAAATGCCACTTGAAACAGAAGGAGGCTTACAACCCCCACTCCAACCTTGCTTCAAATCACTTTTTCGCTACGCGAGAAAGCTTTATATCACCCTCCCCCAAAATATCGCTGCCTTTCAAATGAAAAACTAAAGGCTTGAGGAAGAAAATGAATTTAAAAGAGCTAGCAGAGCAGATAAGAGATCGTTTTTCTAATCAAGGAGTTAAAATTTCAGCTAGCGAGATAGAACAGCGCTTACATAGTCTCGTCGATGATTTTAAAGTACCGACAGAAGAAGCGAGCAGAAGTGTAGTTGCTTATTATTCTAAACTCAATCTACAACAAGTATCGGCTTCAGCGACTGAAGTTATCTACTCAAAGATCAAAGACATAAACACAGAGGACAAGTGGATCAATGTCCGCGTCCGCGTTGTTCAGCTTTGGGAGCCTAATTCACCATCCATCGCACAAGTCGGCTTGCTTGGCGACGAGACCGGAACTATAAAATTCACTAGCTGGTCTAACGCAAAGTTGCCTATTCTTAAGGATGGAAAAAGCTATTCAATACGTAATGTTGTTACGAAATCTTGGCAGGGACGTTTCAGTATCAGTTTGAACAAAGCATCAGAAATTACTCCGCTCGATGGAGAAGTCGCAGTCGGTCGAGCAGAAGAAGAAATTTCCGGCACCATTATCGATGTCCAATCGGGTTCTGGACTTATAAAGCGATGTCCAGAGTGCAATCGTGTCGTCGTCAAAGGGCACTGTGCTGAGCATGGCACGGTAACTGGCCTTTACGATCTACGCATTAAAGGGGTGCTAGACGACGGTGAGGTTGTGACGGACGTATTGTTTAACCGCGAACTAACAGAAAGGTTAACAGGAATGACGCTGGCAGAAGCCAAAGAAAGAGCTATGGAAGCTCTTGACCAAAACGTTGTCGCTGATGCTATGAAAGCTGTAACAATCGGAAGATACTACATAGTGCGCGGCAACAAAACGCCCCGATGGCTACTTGTAACAGATTTCACTGAGGCTCCACAAATTAAAGATGAAGACATTAGCGCCGTTCTCGCTCGAGCGCAGGAGCTCCTCTGATGGCGCTAAAACAGCGGGAAGTAGCGCGTCGCCTATATGCAAAAGAGCTGCAAGGGTCGACGCTCTTCTACAAAGAACACGATGATGCATACGCACCACAGTATCTTTTGACCCCTACTGGTGCAAAATGTAATCGCGTATTTGTTGTAGGCACTTTGACAGAAAAAGAAAACGTCGGCGTTGACGCTGACTACTGGCGTGCTCGAATAGCTGATCCAACGGGCGTTTTTCCAATATACGCCGGCCAGTATCAACAACAGGCAGTCACGCAACTAAGTTCGATAGAAGTACCTTCGTTCGTAGCCGTCATAGGAAAATTAAACGTTTTTCATGCTGACGAAGGCCCCGTTAAAGTGTCCATTCGTCCTGAGTTCATAAACGTCGTTGGCGCCGAAACAAGAAATAGGTGGGTCTTAGAGACCGCTGAAAAAACTCTTGAAAGGATTGAAATTCTAAAGCAAGGCGGCGAAAATGTATCAAAAGTTCATGATTACTACGGCACGGATACAAGCCCATACATAGCAGTTGTGATAGAAGCTGTTAAGACGCTAGTAAAAGAGAGCTAGGTATAGTTAGTTATTCGCTTCAACGGATTATCCCGTAGTAATATGGTAATGATTTACGGTGTTTCATCAAGAATTGAACAAGACGTTAAGGAGTTTATCGTTAGCGCCGCTCAGACTTTTAATGCTATCGAACTCGTTTCCGAGTATCCACACGTACACTACAGCATATCTAACGTCCGCGTACTTACCGAACTAAAATCGAGCTACGAACTTACCTACACGATGCATGCACCTTTTTGTAGTGTAAATCTTGCTAGCATTAATCCAAAACTACAGGAAGCATCCGTAAACGAAATAGTCCATTCGATCACTTATGCCAACGAACTCGGATGTGAGCTAGTCGTTGTCCACCCCGGCATTGTGAGCTATCCAAGAAACCTGCCAAAGTTTGAACAAATTTCAAAGGATAATCAGTACGACTCTTTTGTGCAGATTTGCGAAAAGGCAGAGGACGAAAAAATGCTTGTGTGTGTAGAGAACATGCCCCGGCTTCCACAAGCACTTAAACAGACATGGACAGGGGAAGCCCTCGTACAGATTGTCGACGAGTTTGGATCTGTTTTCCTACAATTAGCACTGGACGTAGGTCACTGTAATACTACAGACATCCCTATACCACAGATGATCCGATATTTTGGCTCACGGATCAAACACGTGCACATCCACGATAATGATGGGTATAGAGAGTCTCATTCGATCGTCGGGCAGGGTTCGGTGCCGTGGCGATCGGTTTTAGAGACACTTCACGAGATACGATACAACGGGCTCCTCATTGACGAACATCGGACGATTGAGGGACAGAAACTCGGAAAAGAGTACCTAGAGCCGATTATTCAGTCTTGTTCTTAATCGAAGATTCGATGCTCAGAAGTTGATCTGGCTAGATGTTGTCGATTTAAAGATTAAAGCTTGCTATCTGCCTCTAAATCAACTATAATAACAAATTGACGCATGATTTAACTTCAATTAATTCTACGCCTCATACTTGCTGTGAAAATCTCGCCACCATCGTTTGCCAATGACAAAGATTTTACCTGCAAATGAATGAACGCTTTCAAACGCTAAATGGAAACCGTAATTACGACGAATTAAAGCCGGCAAATAAGTCTTTCTAAAACACCTTCTTATTTTGAAGTAATGTGAGGGAGACTCAATCCCCAAGTGCCCTTAAACTTTCCCGTGTTAAAAGTCATGTAATGCTCCAAGACTTCATCCGCAAGTGCTGCAAATCGTCAATAAAGCGATTTGCTGATACCTCATCGAAAAACAACAAATTTACAAAATCAAATTAAGTTTTAGTTTAAACATGATTGCATTGCTACTGCTACGCATACTTTTTTTAATTATGGAAAATATAGGGCAAAACATTTACTTAAGCAAACCAAGAAGCTTTCTAGTCGATGACTTCTGATTTTGTCTCAACAACTTAAACGAAGTACGTTTCGTTTCTAATAGTTAATTGCTAAAAGTGAAAAAGAAGTATGGCCAGTAATAAAAGCATATTAATCGTTGACGACGACGAGACGATATTAGCAGTCCTCAAAGAGATTTTAGAGTTAGACGGATACTCTGTTGAAACTGCAGCAACCGGCAAAGAAGCTATTGAAAAATCAGAAAATATCTTTTTTAACTTATCAATGCTAGACATAAAGCTTCCAGACATGGAGGGCACAGAGCTTATCACAAAACTACACAAAGAAAATCCACAAATGATTAGAATAATCATTACTGGATTTCCGAGCTTCGATAATGCAGTAAAGTCCCTCAACCTCGGAGCTGACGCATACATCACGAAGCCTGTCAATTCTAAAGAGCTACTTGAACTTGTCGGAGAAAAAATAAGAGAGCAGCAAGCGGCGAGTCAAATAGACGAGGATCAAGTTTCAGGCTGGATAAACGGCAAGATTCGCCAAATTGAACAAGAACAAGGCGAACATCAGAGCAAGAGCTGACCTTACCTTGCGCTCGATTTTAAAAATCTCTGAAAAAAGTGGCAACATACTTTTGCCTCCATTGCACTGAGAAAACACTCTTTTAAAATGTCAATTCACTTTGACCTTAAAGATATGGCGAGTGAAGACACCGAAAAGCAATCAAAAGAGAAAGAGATCGAAAAACTAATAGCTGCTTTGTCGGAAGCTCAGAGCCAAAAATCAAGGATAGCTGCAGCAAAGGCACTCTGCGAGATTGGAGGCATAGCGATTACTCGCCTGATCTCAATGCTTAGCCAAGCAGGGTGGGAAGTTCGCAGCAGCGCCGTTTTAGCGCTTGCAGAAGTAGGAAAACCCGCAACGCAAGCGTTCCAAGCTGCTTTACAAGATGATGATTGGTTCGTACGGGCGACAGCAGCGAAATCGCTGGGTAAAGTCAAAGATCCTCGGGTTGTAAAAAATCTTATTAACGTTTTAGGTGACAGGAATTGGTTTGTTCGTGAGCGTGCTGCGGAAGCGTTGAGCAAAATTGGGGGGCCTGCGATTGAGCCGCTGATCGACGCGCTGAAGGATCAAAATGGACTCGTTCGTGAGCGTGCTGCGGAAGCGTTGAGCAAAATTGGGGGGCCTGCGATTGAGCCGCTGATCGACGCGCTGAAGGATCAAAATGGACTCGTTCGTGAGCGTGCTGCATGGGTCTTAGGAGAGGTAGGTAACGAAAAAAGCGAAAGACCCTTGCTCGAAACTTTTCACGATGAAGAGCTGTACGTGAGGGCAAGAGCGGTGTTAGCGTTTGAAAAAGTGAAAAACAGGAAATGTTAAAAGAGGTTTGCCTTCAGGCAATAGACAGAGTAGTATTTTCTCCTAAATGAGACATCTAAAAAAGCAGCTTTGACACGGTATGGACTTATAGCAAAAAAACTTCCGAATCGTAAAAGATATGTATTTAGCTCAACTCCCAAAATCAAGAAGCTGTAAAAAATACTTGTGGAATCTCAAGTCAGCACTCAATTCCGGATGGAATGATAGGGCTATTTTATTTCCTTTTTGCGCCGCAACAATATACCCCTTAAAGCGAGCTAAAACATTTGTTCCACTTCCGACTTGCTTAATTGCAGGAGCTCGAATAAATATCGCATTAAACGGATAGTCAAACACATTTACTTCTAAAGGAAGCTCAAAAGACTCAGCTTGCCTTCCAAATGCATTTCTTTCTACTTTTATATCCATTAGCCCTAACCCCTCCACATCCTCATCTCGGTAGTCAGATAGGATGATTAATCCAGCGCACGTCCCCATCATTGGAATGTGCTGATACTTAAGGATCTCTTTATCAAGTCTTTCAAAACGCAAAAGCTTAGAAATTGTTGTACTTTCGCCACCTGGAATCACTAAACCGTCACAATTCCGGATGATTCCTTTCTTTTTTATCCGGACTATTTTGCAGTTCAAACCGCTCGAGACTTTTTCTAAAGCCGTTATGTGTTCAGAAACTGCTCCTTGAATGGCAATTACCCCTATTGTTAGCATTGAGTGGTTCCTTCTTGATGTCTCAAATGGTAACAGACTGTCTGCTCAGTAATTTGTTTCGAAATAAATAAAATAGTCCGTGGCCCAACCATATAACAGCTAGCTCGTTTTTGCACTGATAATCTGCTATGATAAGCAAACGCCCGTTACCATATAAAAATAGCATGCAACGCCGCAGTTTCGACCCAATGAGGGGTCTTACAAACACGCTCGCGCCCACTAAACATTTAAGCCGAAGCGACAATTATATAATTAAAAAATGTTTTACGTTTTACGTAATAGATGGCCAAAGATAAGATTTTCAACATTAGAGTCTCAGAAGAGGATTATACCAAACTAAAAAACCTCGGCAGCATAAGAGCCCGCGAAATTTTGCTTGACGCAGTCAACTATGAACTCTTTGAGCAGATTCCAAAAAGTGAGATGGAAAGACTCGTCTACAAATATGATGAGTTAGATGCCTCTTTAACTAATCTTGAGCAAAAACTTGGCGTCATCGAACAAAAGGCTCTTTCGAAGTTAATTGATGACAAATATGCCCAAACAGCACTCAACGATTTTGAAGATCTTTTTCAACGAGTTGATCGCTCCGTAAAGAAACTAAATAAAGAGAGATTCGAGCTTCTAAAAATGAGAAGGGACGGGACACGGTACCTTTATTTCGGCGTCAGAGAGCTTGCTGCAAAACACCAACTGAGCGCACCGCGCGATCGCACAGACGCTGAACTTTACAACGAGTTAGCTTCAAAGCAGCTAATTGATAACAAAGAAAAATACAAAAAAAGCATAACTGAACTTGTCAAGAGCATTCAGGAAAATATCAAAGAAGAGGAGCTACTCTTAGATTCCCTAAGAGCTATGAGCCCTTATATTATTATGCGAGAGAACGTTCAAGCTCAAATTGAAAGTTTGAAAGAAGAAATGAAGGATGTCATTTTTGTAATTGAACACATTAAAGCTCTCGAAAAAAAATATGTTAGCAACTTCTTAGAGAGTTTAAGGTTTAGTGGGGGGGATGAAGATCCTTTGGCCTCTAAGCTCTTGGATAACGAAGAGTATTGGTCACGTTTCCATAACTCAGACCTTTCCCTTTATGACAAGTTCGAGAAGTACCTTATCTGTTGCGGAGTTAACGAGACTAGGGCTAAGGCAATAGTCAAAAAACACATGACTTAATCCTGCGTCATGCGTTTAACTAAAAATCGCAAGTAGGAAAAAACAAAAACTGATGGACTCGACGGGAATCGAACCCGTGGCATCCACGTGTTTCTCCTGAGATGCGAACGTGGCACTCTACCCCTGAGTTACGAGCCCTTAGTCTGCAACTGATGTGGGACTTTATATAATTTAGGACTTTCATTTAGGAGAGAGAAACCGTCAATCTTCTGCTCCAACAACCCAGCAAAAAAGACTGGATTAGACTGGATTAGAATAGAATTTCAATATCCAATTCTTCTGCTAGTTCCTTATAACGGTTCCTTATTGTCACTTCAGTTACGCCAGCAACGTCAGCAACCTCTCTTTGCGTTCTACGGTCACCACAAATAACCGAAGCTATATAGATAGCCGCTGCGGCGACTCCCGTCGGACCTCTTCCGCTAGTTAGCTCCTTTTCCGTAGCTTGCCTCAATATTTCAACAGCTTTGGACTGAACCTCACCCTTGAGTTTTAGACCTGAACAGAACCTCGGCACATAGTCTATGGGTGACGTTGGGGTCAATTTTAGATCCAGTTCACGTGAAATAAATCTATAAGTCCTACCTATCTCTTTTCGACTTACCCTCGAAACCTCTGCAATTTCATCGAGAGTTCTTGGAACTGAACATTGACGACAAGCAGCGTATAAAGCGGCCGCTGCTACACCTTCAATACTCCGTCCCCTAATTAGATTTTTATCGACCGCTTTGCGGTAAACAACGGCAGCAGTCTCTCGTACGTTTCTTGATAATCCAAGCGCTGATGCCATTCGGTCGAGTTCAGATAAAGCAAATGCAAGATTTCGTTCCGTAGCGTTTGAAACACGGATCCGCCGTTGCCATTTGCGCAATCTATATAGTTGTGCTCTATTCTTAGACGAAATAGACCGCCCATATGAATCCCTATTTCGCCAATCTATCATTGTTGATAATCCCTTGTCGTGAATAGTGTAAGTCATAGGAGCGCCAACGCGGCTCCTTTTCATTCGTTGATCGTGATCAAATGCCCTCCATTCTGGACCCATGTCCATAAAGTCTTGATCAATAACAAGGCCACATTTGTCACAGACAAGTTCCGCCCTTTCGTAGTCTTGTACTAGCTGCCTTGAACCGCACTCAGGACAAACAGCTTTCGATTCCTCATATTCTCCAAGCTCTTTTTGGCGTTCTTTTGCTACTTCTCGCGCTTTTGTGCGCTCTATAATTCTTTCCCTTTCTACTTCAACCATATTTTCACCGTGAGCTTAGACATAGACCGTTTCACCTACCAGTTCTTTCAGGTCAGCAGGGGCCATTTTTTTAGAGGGCTTTACTGATATATACGGAGATAACACTGGGCCAAATACATCATGCACCTTGCCAATTTTTTTCATTCGCTTCGTTAATACCGAAGAGTTTATCTTAGGAAACAAAGCCGCTCTAAGAATAATGTAGCCGTGACTTGAAATATGAAGTATAACGCCTAGCTTTCTCAACCCTAACCTCGAACGTTATGTATATATATATAATTTTTGAAAGTATTTAAATATTTGGGGAAAAACTTATAAAATTTCATTAAGAAGCAATTTAGCATTTTGATTGATTGCTCTCTCCGCTTCTTCCTCTTTTAGACCAGCACCTTGTGCAATTCTCATTGCATCGGCAGCCCCAATGAGCTCAGTCCCGTGACAGTCGGTGTTTACTAAAATTTTCGTGGCGATTCTAGCGACGTGTCCGTTAGTAACATTGTGACCACATCGTGCTGTAAGCTCGAGATAAATGCCATTTTGACGCGCAAGTTCAGCATCTTCCAGACTTATAAAACCTGGATGTGCAATAATATTAACATCAGCAAGAGCGGCTGCTGCTTTGTTTGTTCCGGGTGCTACCGGCTCCACGGATGTCTCACCATGGACGATGATGAGTTGCGCACCTAACGCCTTAGCCTTTTGAACAAGCTTTGGAATTTTTTCAGGGACGACATGAGTAATTTCCGCCCCAACAATCACTTCAATACCGCTAGAACCCTCAGCAGCACGTTTTGTCGAGCGTATTACTGAATCTATGTTAGAAAAGTCAACGTGATCTGTAATCGCTATCGCTTCGTGATCAGCGACGTATGCCCGCCGTATTAATTCACTTGGAAGAAGCTCACCATCGCTCAAAATGGTGTGCGTATGAAACTCTATTCGTTTAGTCATGCGCTCAACTGTCGTGCTGGGCTCGCATTGCTTTTATTTTGTGTGCAATTTGACACATCGCGTCTCGCTTATTGCTGTCTATTGCTATGAGCACTCGGCCTTTATAGTCCCACCAAAACCTAGGGTACATTTTTTCATCTTCACAAGAAGGATTTAGTCCCAATTCCATTGCTGCTTGCATGATTTCATCTATGCCTGGTGCTCCTATTGAGTCTTTCTTTGCCAGGACTCGACCATCTTTGCGCGTTTTATGCGCGTCCAGGTATATGGGCCAGATAATTCTTTTTGAGTTCTTTGCCATTGTGCAATAGCCGTCAACAGTAGACATTTTAATATTGTCGAACTAGCCATTAAAACCTATGCACAAGGTTGAGATAGAGGTAGGCCGCGATATTCTAAAACGTAACAAAGAAGAAGCGACTCAAAACCTAAAGTTGCTAAAAGAGAACAACATTAAAGCATTCGACATCCTAGGATCTATCGGCTCAGGAAAGACCTCTATTATAGAAAAGGTCGTGCCTATACTGGAGCGTAAGGGGTTAAAAATCGGTGCAATCGCAGGTGATGTCGTTGGTGAAGATGATTTTCTCCGAATGAAAGCGCTGCATATCCCGGTTATAAACCTAAACACCGGAACAGAATGTCACCTCGATGCACACATCGTAGGACACGCTTTAACCAAGTTACCTCTCAACGAGTTGGACCTGCTTTTCATCGAGAACGTTGGCAATATGGTATGTCCAACAGATTTTGAACTTGGCACAGATGCAAGAATTGTCGTAGTGAGTGTCACCGAGGGAGATGACGTAGTGAACAAACACCCCATGATCTTTAGAGTAAGCGATATTGGAATTATCAACAAAATCGACTTAGCTGAGGCAGTTGGAGCAAGTGTGAAACGTATGCACAGCGATATGAAGCGAATTGCCCCACGAGTAAAACAGATTCAAATGAGCGTAAGAACTGGACAGGGAATAAAAGAATTTGTCGATAATCTGCAGAAATATCAAGCTATCTAACAAAACTCACAGGCACAGTTATTCGGCTACTAGAACGGCGTTAATTGATCCATCCTGACCTGGCCGATTAGTAACCTTAGCCTTTCCTAATGTTGTTTGAATAATCGCACCTTTTGTTATAATGTTTCGTCTGACGTAGTTTCTATTGGCACCGTTAAGTTCGACGGTTTCGATATCTGCTATACTGGTTTTGCCCATCAAACTGTCGGTCACATTGGCATGAGAACCTTTGTAAAGCCGTGTCTTTGAGTTACTACCGAACCCGATGATTTGCTTCTTTCTCGTTTCTCCAAGCTGAGTAAGCGTTGACTCCCTACCCATCTCGTGTTTTTTCTTACCAGCAGAGTGCTTAATTCTGCCCCCTGTACTGAGGCGCACGGACTTTCCTTGCCACTTCATATGTAAACAACCTAACTTGAATTATTGATAAGGGTTCCTATAAGAGATTTGTTATTTCAAGGTTTCTGTGGCTTTGAACGATTGATTTTCTACAAATGTACAGGTGAAAGGCTTCGCCAAACGTAACAGTTCTTGAAAGTTTTTCGTTAACCCTACTTATAAACCCCTTTTACGTGCACATCCTGCTATCACTTGCGGGTGATGCTGGCGCCAACTCAAACTCAAGTTTAAAAAAAAGAATTCGGCGGTTTTGAGGCCGCTTAAGAGAGGTTCTTTTCTATGTGGGCGCTGACAGATTTCTTTGACTTAACAACACAAATTCTGCTATGAGGGCTTCTAGTTGTATCGTCTCGTTAGCGCCTTCACTGAGTCTGAAATCAGTCTCTCCAACACTATTTATTAACTGAGCTTTCAACTGGTCAGAGATATTAAGATCTAAGAGTGCTTTGTGGATTTGCGTTACTACTTCCGTCCCAGAAAGTCCCTGTTCTAAAAGAAGCAAGTCCAACGAAGATAGGGCGCTTGATAGCTTTCCCTCAACAGACGCGGATAGAAGGTCTTCAATAGCTTGTGGATTGGCGGTTGCAGTTATTTGATAGATCGTTTCTCGATCGATCTCCTCTCCAATAGAAGCTGCAGACTGTAAAGTATTAATCGCACGACGTAGATCTCCGCCGGCTACATCACTAATGGCTTTTAAAGCTTCATCGCTTATAGCTACGTGTTCTTCTCTAGATATATTTCGTAGCTGTGCTTGCACATCATTCGGATCGAGAGGTGTAAATCTATAAACGGCGCATCTCGACTGTATCGGTTCAATAATTTTATTAGAATAGTTGCACGACAAAATGAATCTACACGACCTACTATAACTTTCCATTGTTCGCCTCAAGGCCGACTGAGCGTCTGGCGTGAGCGAATCAGCCTCGTCCAGAAAAATAATTTTGAAAGGTGCGCTCACAGGAGCTGTCCTAGCAACATTTTTGATTTTGTTGCGAACAACTTCGATACCCCGTTCATCAGACGCATTTAGTTCCGTGAAATTGCTTTGCCAGTCGTCTTCGTAAAGTTCGTGAGCCAACGCGATTGCTGCGCTGGTTTTTCCCGTCCCCGCAGCCCCTGCAAACATTAAATGCGGCATGTTCTTTAGTTTAACATAGGATTCAAGTCTCTTAACGACGTGATCTTGTCCAATAACTTGTTTTAGCTTACGAGGACGGTATTTCTCAATCCATATCTCTTCTATATCAATCGCCTCTATTCCGCTACGACTTTTCAGAGGGCACGGCGCAATAACGCATTTGGCTCATAATCTGCGATTGCTGGCTCATAAAATCAGCTATATAGAACTTCCTCGATATTTTTCTTTCGCAAGTCAGTCCACGCGTTCAAACCTGTCCTCAAGCCTCCTGAGCACTTTAGGGAGCGTCGTATACTCCATATCCTGAAGCGGGAGCCGATGTGGTTCAAAAGGTCCGTGTCGCCTCATGTAGTTCGCAATGACATTTGCCTCATCGCGAGCTGCATCATATGCAGGATCGTTGAAGAGGTCCACAGGCCCAACAAACTTCCCGTTAGCTATCTGAAATCCAGCCGCGATGACACGCGGAGGACCGTCAAAGCGAGTACACTTAGCATTTTCAAAGGCGACGGGCATGACCGGGCCATTATGACTACCTCGCATCCATCCACTAACAAGGTGAGGGAACGTCCATGGTTCGATAACCTCGCCGAGGGCTGGCAATCCAGACTGAGACCGCACGAGCGCTACTGGGTCGTCCTTACCTACGTATTCGCCAGCGATTTCATACAGCTTCTCGGTACTTACAGCTGCGACTGGCTCGTCGGACGGCAATTTGCCCCCCTCTTTTGGAAATACCCGCTTTATGACGTATCTACTTTTGGCGCCGATGAGGGCCAGCATGTCATACATCTCGGCGGGACAATCCATAAAGACGCGCATATGGTCTCTAATGTCCCATATCTCGAACTTGAAACCACCGTGCATGCTTGGATCGATCACCAATCCGGCCGTGTTGAACGGGTCAGCAAACATCTTATAAACTGGAAGATTGAAAGCACCAGGTTCGGTCTTGTCCATCATGAATGCAACAAGGGGCTCTCCTATTCGTTCTGTGAACTCGATTTCCGTGGCACCTGGACCCATTCCGCGTATGTTTCCCGAAAACGAGTCCTTCAACATGTCTTGGCCCGCGCCATATAGCTTTAAGACCTTAGCAACGTCCGTGCACGTAGTAAAGATCTTCCAAGCGAGTCCGTGGACTTCCGGATCATTTTCGCCTCTGGCATGCCCCATGAGAAGCTCAAGATCATCGCCACACGCCATGACCCTAAAATCAGCAATCAAGCCGGTCTGTGTCGCTTCGAGGAGAAACTCCTCTGCTTTTTCGCAGAGCTGAGGGTGAACTGTCGCGTGTCCTGGAAACCCGCCAACATCTGCTTTTATTAAACTTATTGTTACCTTAGTCATACCTAACCACCGACACTGAGCTAAATTATTCAGCTATGATTAATACTCGTCGGCATATTTAAGATTCGCGAAAATAGAAGTGGTCTGCTATTTCTGAAGCTCCTTAGTGCAGGCAAGGAAAGTTTTAAATTAAGGTAACTTATATAAGAAACAGTGAGGTTTGCCTATCGCTAATTATGAAAAAGTTGTTAATCAGTTAGAACACTGTATCGAACTTTTAGGGGCTCGTAGCTCAGTTAGGCAGAGCACCTGGCTTTTAACCAAAATCTTAGGAGAGATACCAGGCGGTCAGGGGTTCAAATCCCTTCGAGCCCGTCTTCTCTAGCAGCCGATCTAAAGACGCAGCAAACCTCCAAATGTCAACAGACGAAGATTATCGCTCAGTTAGTGATGTATTTCTGAAATTATTCATAGTGGTTATTGGGGAGACAGTCTGGGGGGCGCATGAAAAACCTAAACGTTCTAAAGCATGAGATGGTGCCCGAACACACAATCATGTCAGAAGAAGAAGTGAACGAGTTACTGGCTCGATATGGTATCGAGCTCAAGCAACTACCTAAAATATTGGTAACCGATCCTGCGTGCAAAGAGATTGGTGCGCGAAAAGACAACGTAATAAAAATAAGACGCCGCAGTCTAACGGCAGAAGAAGCCGTTTCATGCCGTCTTGTGATCGACACGAAGATGGGGTGAGAATTTGATAGATAGACAGGTAATTTCGAGAAGCTATTTTACACGAGAAAAAATCGCACAACATCATATCAATTCTTTTGACGATTTCATCGAACGGGGGCTGCAGAAGATTATTGATGAACAGACGGTGATCGAAACTGACGTTCCAGGCCTAATTGTAAAGCTAGGGCGGATTCGAGTCGACACCCCAAAAGTTCGCGAAGCAGACGGTTCACTCGAAGAGCTTTACCCCACTGAAGCACGGCTTCGAAATATTACATATGCGGCTCCAATTTTTCTAGAAATGACGCTTATACAAGGGGAAATAGAAAAAGAGCCAGAAGAGGTCGAAGTTGGATTAATGCCGATTATGGTGGGCTCCACGGCGTGCAACTTTTCAAAGCTCTCCGAGAATCAGATGGTCAAACTCGGAGAAGACCCCGCAGATCCTGGGGGATACTTTATTGTGAGCGGCTCAGAGAGAGTAATAATTACCCTCGAAGACCTCGCGCCGAACAAAATCTTTGCAGAGTATGATGAACGCTATGGGGGCCGCATAGAGGTTGCTAAGGTTTTTTCGCAGCGACGGGGCTACAAAGCTCTCGTAATGGTGGAAAGAGGTCGTGATTCGATTTTAGAGGTGTCGTTCCCTTCCGTTTCTGGAAGGATTAACTACGTCATGCTAGTAAGGGCGCTCGGCCTAGTGACTGATCAAGACATCGTCCAATCCGTGTCTAATGATCCAGAAATTATCAAGTTCATGCTGGAGAACATTGAAGAAGCTCAGGAGTTCACCCAAGACGAAGGAGAGTCACTTGATGAGCTGTACCAGAAGATTCAAGAAACGGCAATGAAAAAGCTAGGCGAGAAGGTCGCTGCCGGCCAAGCTACTGAATATCAAGCAAAAAGGTCTAACTATGTGGTCGATCGTTATCTCCTGCCACATCTCAACGACCCCCTCTTATCCGAGGACGAAACACGGTTAGTCAAAGCGCACTTTCTTGGAAGAATGGCAGAAGCCTGTTTCAAATTAGCTCTGCGCAAACGTGGAGAAGACGATAAGGACCACTACGCAAACAAACGCTTGAAACTTGCTGGCGATCTTATGGAGGATCTATTTCGTGTGTCATTTAGTCGACTAACGAGAGACATAAAGTATCAACTCGAGCGTGCAGACATGAGAAATCGCGAGCTCAATGTATTGACTGCAGTAAGGGCCGACGTACTAACGGAGAGGCTCACTCATCCTCTTGCAACAGGAAATTGGGTAGGAGGGCGAACAGGCGTATCGCAACTGTTAGACCGCACTGACTATATGGCTATGTTATCACATTTAAGAAGAGTCATTTCACCGCTATCTCGCGCGCAACCGCATTTCGAAGCCCGTGACCTGCATCCAACGCAATGGGGCCGCATTTGTCCAAGCGAAACGCCTGAAGGACCTAACTGTGGGCTCGTTAAGAACTTCGCCCAGCAGGTGGAACTTTCTACAGCTTTGGAAGACGAGACTACTGTCCTGTCAGCGCTAGAAGAACTTGGCTACACGCCTATCGGACGTGAACTCGTGCCGGAGGAGAGATAAATGACTGAAGCCCGTATTTACGTAGATGGCGCCTTAAAGGGGACGCACAGCGATGCAAGACTATTTGTTAACCAGTTTCGAACAAAAAGGCGACGTGGAGAGCTCCCACATCTGATAAATATTGCGTTTCACGAAGATACGAATGAGGTTAACATAAATACTGATTCTGGAAGAGCGCGAAGACCACTCATAATCGTTGAGGGGGGAGCGCCACTAATTACTGAAGACTATATCGACCAGCTTAAACGCGGAGAGCTTTCTTTTGACGATCTAATAGATAACGGCTTGATTGAATATATCGACGCGGAAGAGGAGGAGAATATATATGTTGCCGTAAATCCGGAGGACCTTACTGCTGAACACACTCATCTCGAGATTGATCCATCACTCATCTTAGGAATCGCCACAGGACTAGTTCCCTACCCCGAGCATAATGCATCGCCTCGCAACACTATGGGTGCCGGCATGATTAAGCAGTCGCTCGGCGCTTCGTGCGCGAACTGGAAGCTGAGACCAGATACTCGATCACATTATTTACATTATCCACAACTTGGCCTCGTAAAAACAAACGCTATGGAGACGGTAGGCTTTGACGACAGGCTTTCCGGACAGAACTTTGTAGTAGCTGTTCAATCCTTTGAAGGATACAATATCGAAGATGCGCTCATCATCAACAAGAGCTCAATCGAGCGCGGATTAGGCAGAAGCCACTTTTTCCGCACTTACGAAGCAGAGGAACGACGATATCCCGGAGGACAAGAAGACAAATTCGAGATACCCGATGCAGAAGTTCGAGGGGCGCGCGGCCCCGAAGTCTACGCGAACTTGGATGAAGATGGGTTTGTGAATCCAGAAGCCGTAGTTCAACCCAACGATGTGCTAGTAGGAAAGACTAGCCCCCCCAGATTTCTTGAAGAGCCTACCGAACTTGGAGGTATAAGCACCCAAAAGAGGCGCGAAACGTCGGTTACGATGCGTTCAAACGAGAATGGTGTTGTAGACGCAGTAATCATTACCGAAGGCGAGAACGGATCGAGACTGGTTAAAGTCAGAACCAGAGATCAACGTATACCAGAATTAGGAGATAAGTTTGCTTCGAGACACGGACAAAAAGGTGTAATCGGGCTTATTGTCCCTCAGGAAGATATGCCATTTTCAGAAGAGGGTATAGTGCCTGACTTAATCATCAATCCTCACGCGATCCCGTCGAGAATGACGGTCGGCCATGTCTTAGAAATGATAGGTGGAAAAGTCGGAAGTCTCGAAGGGAGGCGCATCAACGGAACCGCGTTTTCCGGTGAACCCGAAGTAACACTTAGAGAAGCTTTAAAACGAAACGGTTTCTCACACACCGGAAAGGAAGTCTTATACGATGGGGTCACCGGGGAGAGATTGGCAGCTGATATGTTCGTTGGAGTGATCCTTTATCAGAAGCTGCACCACATGGTGTCAGAGAAACTACACGCGCGGTCGCGCGGACCTGTGCAAGTACTAACGCATCAGCCGACAGAAGGCCGAGCACGCGAAGGAGGATTGCGGTTTGGCGAAATGGAACGTGATGTCATGATCGGCCACGGAGCGGCCCTAGCACTAAAGGAGCGACTTGTCGACGAATCAGACAAAGTTGAGGAGTATGTATGTACTGCGTGTGGAATGATCGCTACATTTGACAAACGTCGTAATGTGGTCTATTGTCCAAATTGTGGGGCAGACACTGACATCTATAAAGTAGAAATGAGCTATGCCTTCAAATTACTGCTGGATGAAATGAAAGCGCTTGGCATCGCTCCACGTTTAGAACTTGAAGACTCTGTGTAGTTGGGAGGACTCTATGAGCAGCCCGAAAAGAATAGGAAGAATCAAATTTGGGTTACTTTCACCTAAAGAATATCGGAAGATGAGCGTAACCAAGGTTATTACCGCTGATACGTATGACGACGATGGATTCCCCATTGAAATGGGTCTAATGGATCCACGGCTCGGAGTTATAGATCCAGGTCTCCGTTGCAAGACGTGCGCTCAGCGTGCCGGTGAGTGCCCAGGTCACTTCGGCCATATCGAACTAGCCGCTCCCGTAATTCATGTGGGATTTGCCAAGCTCATTAGGAAGCTTCTTAGGGCAACATGTCGACGATGTGGGCACCTCTTGCTCGATGAGATTCAGAAGCATGATTTCCTAAGTAAGATGCACGAACTCAAGGACAAAAATTTCTCGACTGACGAGATCGTGAAAAATGTCATCAAAGAGGCAAGAAAATCAACCACCTGCCCGTACTGCACTGAGCAACAAAAGGAAATTAAGTACGAAAAGCCGACCCGTTACGTCGAAGACAGTCATAAGTTAATGCCGGCGGATATCCGCGATAGATTCGAACGGATTCCAGATGCAGATATTGAGCTGCTCGGCATCGACGCGGTAAATGTCCGTCCAGAATGGATGATACTAACTGTCTTACCAGTACCACCTGTAACGACACGACCTTCTATTACGCTTGAGAATGGGCAGCGATCCGAAGATGACCTAACCCATAAACTGGTAGATATTATAAGAATAAATCAGAGATTTCAAGAGAATCGAGAGGCGGGAGCACCGCAGCTCATTATAGAGGATTTGTGGGAACTCTTGCAGTACCATGTCACAACTTTCCTCGACAATGAAGTATCTGGGGTTCCACCAGCGCGACATCGCAGCGGACGGCCTTTAAAAACACTCTCACAAAGACTTAAAGGCAAAGATGGACGATTCAGGGGCAGCCTTTCCGGCAAAAGGGTGAATTTCTCAGCACGAACCGTGATTTCGCCTGATCCAAACTTGAGCGTAAACGAAGTTGGGGTTCCTGAAACTATAGCCAGCGAGATGACAATACCTATCATTGTGACTTCGAGGAATGCTGTCGAATTGCAGGAATATGTTAAGCGGGGCCCGGAAAACCATCCAGGGGCAAATTATATCAAACGACTTGACGGCAGACGTGTAAAGATCACTGAAAAGAGCAAGGACGAGCTCGCTGAAACTATGGAAAATGGGTGGATCGTGGAAAGACAACTAAAAGACGGAGACCTGGTCCTCTTTAACCGACAGCCGTCATTGCATCGAATGAGCATTATGGCTCATAGGGTCAAAGTAATGCCTTTTAAGACTTTTCGACTTAATCCTGCAGTCTGCCCGCCTTATAACGCCGATTTCGACGGTGACGAGATGAACCTGCACGTACCTCAAACAGAAGAAGCGCGCGCAGAGGCTCGAATCCTCATGCAAGTAGAAGAAAACATATTATCTCCGAGGTTTGGCGGCCCAATTATAGGTGGGATACATGACCATATTTCAGGACTGTTTCTTCTCACTCAAAAAGGCACGAAGTTTACGAAAACCGAATTCTATGAACTTCTAAGGACGTGTGATGTCGAAAAACCGCTTCCCAGTCCTGCAGTTGAAGAAGACGGGGTAAGCTACTATACAGGCAAGCAGGTTTTTAGTCAAATAGTCCCTGAGCAGTTGAGTCTGACGCTAAAAGCTAAAAAGTGCGTTATGCACGCAGAATGTCTAAAGTCCGATTGTGACATAGACGCATACGTTAAGATTGAAAAAGGTGACTTGATTTGTGGCATAATTGACGAAAAGTCTATTGGAGCCTTTAGCGGCGCAATACTTGACGGGATAATCCGCGAATACGCTGATACCGGCTTTCAAGAAGCTTCTCGGTTTATAGATAACGCAACTAAGCTTGCGATACGAAGCATCATGAAGTTCGGCTTTAGCTTCGGAATTGACGACGAAGATGTTTCGCCACAGGCGCAGCTAGAAATAGAAGAGATCATAGAAAAAGCGGAAGGGCACGTCGGGGCCCTCATAAATGCGTATGAAGTCGGTGAGCTTGAATCAATGCCTGGTCGAACCCTTAACGAGACCCTAGAAATGAAGATAATGCAAGAACTAGGAAAAGCAAGAGATAAAGCAGGTGAGATTGCAGGAAAGAACCTCGGGTTTGCTGGAGAGCTTGCGCTTGATAATTCCGCTGTCGTAATGGCTGTTTCCGGCGCACGAGGATCGATGTTGAACCTTACGCAGATGGCAGGCAGCGTTGGACAACAGTCGGTCAGAGGTGAACGTATAAAAAGAGGATATTACGATAGGACGCTCCCTCACTTTCGAAAAGGTGATCTTGGAGCTGATGCGCGCGGTTTCGTGCGATCGAGCTACAAGAAAGGCCTGACGCCGACAGAATTCTTCTTTCACGCAATTGGAGGAAGGGAAGGACTCGTTGATACCGCTGTCAGAACATCATCGTCTGGATATCTGCAAAGAAGACTGATAAACGCGCTACAGGACTTAGAAGTAGAATATGACGGAACTGTGCGAGCTGGAGAAAAATTAGTTCAGTTCGTATACGGTGAAGATGGAATTGACCCGACCAGAAGTGACTATGGCAAATCGGTGAACGTCCATAAAATCGTGCAAAACGTCATTGAAAAGCGCGAGAGTAGGTGAGTTTAATGGATCTTCAAGAAGCTATAAACAAACTCACATTGCCCTTAAATGTGAAAAATGATCTTTTTGCAGAGTTGGGGGGCTTAAAACTTTCCGACGATGAAATAAATGAGGTCCTAGACATAACAAAAAATGTCTACAAGCGATCAAAAGTAGCGCCGTGCGAAGCTGTTGGAACCATAGCTGCCCAGTCGATTGGAGAGCCTGGAACACAAATGACAATGAGGACTTTTCACTACGCAGGAGTCGCCGACATTAATGTCACGCTGGGCCTTCCAAGGCTCATAGAAATAGTCGATGCCCGAAAAGTACCTGATACACCTATGATGACAATATTCCTCGATGAGGAGAGCGCAACTGATCGCGATAAAGCTTTACAACTTGGCTGGGAAATCGAAGCGACGCACGTTAGCGACATCGCAGACGTCCTCACTGACACAGACGAGATGCAGATCTACTTGGAATTTGATAACCGGGCGTTGCAGCAACGAAACGTTGATCTTGATGCTGTTGTGTCCAAACTTGAGATGCTTCAGGACGTTGACGTTCGGATTGACGGGACTAGCATCATGCTGATTCCGGCTGCCAAGCGTTACCGCGCGCTGCTTCAGATCGTGGAAAAAGTCAAAGCGATGGTCATCAAAGGAGTAGAAGATATAAAGCGGGTTGTCGTGAGAAAAGAGCACGAAGAATATGTCCTCTATACAGAAGGATCGTCCTTAAAAAAAGTGATCGTCCTGGAACATATTGACTCTGCCCGGACGAAGACCAACAACATCAATGAGATGGCTGAGGTTTTTGGTGTAGAAGCAGCACGGAACTCCATCATCGAGGAGGCAATGAGCACATTACGCGAACAAGGACTGACTGTTGACGTGAGGCATATTATGCTGGTTGCAGATATGATGACAGTTGATGGCGAAGTCAAGCAGATTGGGCGACACGGTATAGCAGGGGAGAAGACGAGCGTACTATCAAGAGCTGCTTTTGAAGTCACCGTGAATCACTTGCTCGACGCCGCCATACGTGGCGAAATAGATGAACTCGCTGGAGTCACTGAGAATGTAATTGTTGGTCAACCCATTCGTCTCGGAACTGGCGATGTTCGACTTATCGCCAAAACAAGGTAGAGTGTAGATTCTGAGGAAAACATGGAACTAGACATTGCAAAATCTTTAAGAATGGCAATAAAAGATGGAAAGGTCTCTATCGGTGCGAAAAATACACTCAAATCGATTAAGAGAGGGGACAATCAGTTGGTCATACTAGCCTCCAATTGTCCGCAGAGGTTCCTTGACAGAATTACGTCTGAAGAAGTCCCGACTGTCAATCTCGATATAAGCAGCGTCGAATTAGGGTCAATGTGTGGTAAACCATTTATTATTTCTGCTCTTTCGATCATAGATGCAGGATCTTCAGATATTATGTCGATAAGGGAAAAGGAGATAAGTAATGACGGAAGTTAAGCTCACTACAGAAGGGATACGCTATATAGCCTTGTTTGAGAGTTTAACTCGAGCAGTAGCCCGTGATTGCTATATCGACGACGAAAATGATCGGGTGATATTCGTCGTCAAAAAAGGGGATATGGGCCTTGCGATTGGCAAGAATGGCAACAACATAAACAGAGTAAAGAGATCAATCGGCAAACATATAGAGATTGTCGAGTTCTCAGATGACGTTGACGAGTTCATTGCTAATGCGCTTCAACCCGTTTCTGTAAAGAAGGTTCAAGTCGTTACAAAAGAGAGTAAGAAGCTTGCCTTCGTCGAAGTAACGTCCAAAGATCGGGGCATCGCTATAGGAAAAAACGGAAGAAACATTAACAAAGCCAAAGTGCTTGCACATAGGCACTATGGGCTCGAAGATGTTATAATTCAATAAGCCACAAACGGAGAGTCGTTATGGGAAGGGGAATCTATTCCGCACGCAAACTAAAACAAGATCACAAAGCGCTTCGATGGAGCGACAGGAAGTTTAGCCGTCGAGAACTTCATTTGGATGAAAAAGCGGATCCGTTGGAAGGTGCACCACAAGCAAGAGGGATAGTTCTTGAAAAAGTGGGAGTTGAAGCAAAGCAGCCAAATTCGGCTATACGGAAATGTGTAAGAATCCAACTTATTAAGAACGGTCGCCAGGTAACAGCATTTTGCCCCGGAGTTGCCGCGGTAAATTTTATTGATGAACACGACGAAGTCACCGTGGAAGGGATTGGGGGGCGTATGGGGGGTTCAATGGGAGATATTCCGGGCGTCCGATTTAAAGTCATCAAAGTGAATAATGTGTCTCTTGAAGAGATGGTCCGCGGCAGAAAAGAAAAACCTATACGGTAATACCATGGAAACGGAACAAAATCACCTGGTCTTCGGCAAATGGGAAACCACTGATATTCAGGTTGAAGATCCTGGTATCAAGCGCTACGTGCATTTTGAATCACCAGAAATCCATACTAGCGGGAGACACGCTCATCAACAGTTCAACAAATCAAATTTATCTATAGTTGAGCGATTGACAAACAAATTGATGCGCGGAGAGGCCAACACCGGAAAAAAAATAAAGGCTTACGAGACTATAAGAAAGTCGTTCGACGCCGTAAACAAACGAACAGGCGAAAATCCGGTAAAGTTGCTTATTCAAGCTATAGAAAACGCCGGACCTCGAGAAGAAACTGTGCGGTTAAAATACGGCGGCATTTCTGTTCCGAAAGCTGTAGACACCGCATCTCAGCGGCGAGTCGACTTAGCCTTAATGTACATTGCGCAAGGTGCTCAAAAGGCTGCGTTTAAAAGCAAGAGAACAATCGATGAGTGTCTTGCATCCGAGATCATAGCCGCAGCAAAAAATGACGTGCGGAGCTTTTCGGTCAGCAAAAAAGAAGAAAAAGAGCGAGTGGCTAAGGCAGCTAGATAAGACAGTTTTTTGAAATCAAAGCATGGTTAGTAGGCAGCAGATGGTTGAGCGTGTCACAACGCTCATGGATCGACCTGAATATATTCGCAACATCGGAATTGTGGCACATATAGATCACGGAAAAACTACACTTTCCGACAACCTACTTGCAGGAGCAGGGATGATCTCAAAGGAGCTTGCCGGAACACAACTCTTCATGGACTTTGATGAAGAAGAGCAAGCACGAGGAATCACAATCAATGCAGCGAACGTTTCTATGGTTCACGAGTTTCACGGGAAGGAATATCTGATAAATCTCATTGATACGCCAGGACACGTCGACTTTGGGGGGGACGTCACACGTGCAATGCGAGCTGTTGACGGTGCAGTCGTGGTGGTCGATGCCGTTGAGGGGACGATGCCTCAAACGGAAACTGTCTTACGGCAAGCACTCAAAGAAAACGTCAAGCCAATCCTCTTCATAAACAAAGTCGACAGGCTCGTCAACGAGCTTAAACTCGATCCACAAGCTATGATGGGCAAATTCGTCAATCTTATCAATCACGTAAATAAGCTCATACGTGGCATGAATGAAGAGAAGTATAACACAGGATGGAAGGTCAAGGTCGATGATGGTTCTGTCGCGTTTGGATCTGCACTCTATAACTGGGCTTTGAGTGTACCTCAGATGGAAAAAACGAAAATTACGTTCAAAGATGTGTACGAATACTGTGCTGACAACAAACAAAAAGAACTTGCCGAGCGCAGCCCACTTCACGCTATTGTACTTGATATGGTTGTCACGCTCCTGCCGAATCCTCGGCAAGCGCAGAAAGAACGCGTTCCCGTGATATGGCACGGCGATCAAAAATCTGAGGAGGGCAAAGCGATGCTAGGCTGCGACCAGAAAGGACCAGTAGGGATGATGATTACTGATATAACCATCGATCCTCACGCAGGTGAAGTATCTACCGGACGACTTTTTTCAGGTGCGCTAGAGCGCGGACAGGAAGTCTTTATTTCTGGCATGCCAAAGAAGAACCGGATTCAACAAGTAGGCGTATTCATGGGTGCAGAGCGGATCGAAGTTGAACGAATTCCAGCAGGCAACATCGCAGCCGTCACTGGGCTACGCGACGCTATTGTGGGTTCGACGGTTTCTACTGCACAAGGAACGGCTCCTTTTGAAAGCATCAAGCACGCGAGTGAGCCTGTAGTTACTGTAGCAGTTGAAGCTAAGAGTATGAAAGATCTGCCTAAGCTCGTAGAAGTGCTACGACAAGTTTCAAAGGAGGATCCAACGCTCCGCGTGACTATCAACGAGGAGACAGGAGAACACTTAATCTCCGGCATGGGTGAATTACATTTAGAGATAATTGCCCATAAAATCGAAAGAGATAAAAACGTTCAAATCACCACGTCAGAACCTATAGTCGTGTATAGGGAGACTGTCTTAGACCGCGCTGGCCCTGTCGAAGGCAAATCTCCTAACCGCCATAACCGCTTTTACTTCGAGATTGAGGCCTTGCCAAGTGATGTCGTCACTTTGCTTAAAGAAGGCTCCCTCAACATGAATGCGCCAGAAATAGAGCGGCGTACTATGCTCATGGAAGCGGGCTTGGAAAAAGATGAAGCGAAAAACGTCGCCGATGTCTTCGAATCAAATATGCTTTTCGATATGACGAAAGGCATTCAATATCTGCGCGAAACTATGGAACTCATAATAGAGGGATTCCATGAAGCAATGAAAACCGGACCGTTAACAAGAGAGCCTTGTGAGGGAATAAAAGTCAGACTGGTAGATGTCACCCTGCATGAAGATGCTGTGCACAGAGGGCCCGCTCAAGTCATCCCTGCAGTTAGATCGGCGATATTTGCGGCCATTCTAATGGCTAAGGACGTGGTGCTAGAACCTATACAAAAGGTGTTTATAAGCGTGCCCCAAAACTTAATGGGAAGCGCGACACAGCAAATACAAGGAAGGCGTGGCCAAATACTCGATATCGATTCCGAAGGCGATACAGTAGTCGTTGTCGGTAAAACACCGGTTGCTGAGATGTTTGGTTTTGCTGGAGATTTGCGATCAGCCACAGAAGGGCGCGCTATTTGGAGTACGGAATTCCTTGGATTTGAGGTTTTAACGCAAAGCTTACAACCAGAGATAGTAAAACAAATAAGGCAGAGGAAGGGTCTAAAGGCCGAGATGCCAAAACCACACGACTTCATAGGGTGAAAGGAGGAAGATTAAAAATGGCTGAAAAGCCCCACTTGAATTTAGCAATGATAGGTCACGTTGACCATGGCAAGAGCACATTGGTCGGACGGCTGTTGTTTGAAACGGGCAACGTAGGTGCGCATATAATTGAGTCATACAAGAAAGAGGCAGAAGCAAAGGGCAAAGGGTCCTTTGAGTTTGCGTGGGTAATGGACTCTCTAAAGGAAGAGCGAGAAAGAGGCGTCACAATTGACATTGCGCATCAGAGATTCGATACAGATAGTTACTATTTCACAATCGTTGATTGTCCAGGTCACCGCGACTTCGTAAAGAACATGATTACGGGAGCATCGCAAGCTGATGCAGCAATCCTCGTTGTTGCAGCGCCCGATGGCGTCATGGCTCAGACGAAAGAACACGTATTCCTTGCTCGAACGCTTGGAATCAATCAACTGATTGTGGCAATCAACAAAATGGATGCTTCAGATTACACTGAAAAAAGGTTTAATGAGGTAAAAGACGAAGTCAGCAAATTGCTAAAAACAGTTGGTTATCGAGAGGGAGACGTTCAATATGTCCCTGTTTCGGCCTTTAAAGGCGATAACGTTACAAAACTTAGTGACAACATGTCGTGGTATAAAGGCGAGACACTCTTGCAGGAGATCAACAAGTTCAAAGTCCCTGAAAAACCTGTTAATTTGTCTCTGAGATTACCTATACAGGACGTCTATACAATTTCAGGAATAGGCACCGTGCCTGTAGGAAGAGTCGAGACGGGCAAAATGAAAAAAGGCGACAAAGTAATATTCGAGCCCGCAGATGTTCGAGGAGAAATAAAATCTATAGAAATGCATCACGAAGAGATCGCAGAAGCGGTTCCGGGAGATAATGTAGGTTTTAACGTCCGAGGCGTGGCCAAGAAGGATATCAAGCGAGGCGATGTGGCTGGACATCAAGATTCCCCGCCAAGTGTCGCGAAGGAGTTTACAGCCCAAATCGTAGTTTTGCAGCATCCTAGTGCAATCACTGCAGGTTATACGCCTGTATTCCACGCTCACACCGCACAGGTTGCGTGTACGTTCACCGAGATAAAGGCAAAGCTCGATCCTAAAACGGGACAAGTGAAACAATCCAACCCAGACTTTATAAAAACAGGCGACGCAGCTATTGTACAAATAAGACCTACAAAACCCTTAGTGATTGAAAAGGTCAAAGAAATCCCGCAATTAGGGCGCTTTGCAATTCGGGATATGGGACAAACTATCGCAGCAGGCATGTGCATCGATATAATAGCCCGCTAGCGTTGAAAGGTTAAATGCAGAAAGCAAGAATAAGATTGTCGGGAACAAGCCCGGAAATGCTCGATTACGTTTGTGAACAAGTAAAGAGCATAGCCGACAAAACAGGAGTAAACCTCTCCGGGCCGGTGCCTCTCCCCACTAAAAGGCTTCGAGTGCCAACAAGAAAAAGTCCTGACGGAGAGGGCACGGCGACTTGGGAGCATTGGGAAATGAGGGTTCACAAACGACTCATTGATCTTGATGCTGACGAACGCGCACTTCGGCAGCTTATGAGGATACAAGTCCCAAAAGATATCAATATCGAAATTGTGCTAAAAGGATAAACTCCGCCTTATCCAGAGTGATTCCGTTTAAGCTGACAATCACCTAGTTCTAGCATAGAATTTGCAGCCGAGGTAGCCAAGTGGACTACGGCGCCAGCCTTGAGCGTTCCTTTGGGTTCAATGACAGCTGGTGAGGCTTTCGCCTCGCAGGGGTTCAAATCCCTTCCTCGGCGCCTTATTTTGGAGCGCCTTGTTCCCAAGGCTTGAGTATGCAAAGCTGTTTATTTGCTTCATCAATTTCAACAATCGAGTAACTGATGCCTCGTCTTTCAAGAAAATCGATAAAGAAGTACTCAAAATAAGCAGTTTTGTCGTCGTCAAATCTCGTTGATGCAAAAATAAATGCCATCATATTCTGACAGAATCGCGAGGCTAGCCAGTAATAGTCGTTATCTGAAATGTGGTACTTAACGACTGTCTGATCTTTTGCCGACTTGGATCTGAACAACGTCATGCTGACGCCTGCAAAGTATCTGTACTACGTTAAGTTCTCTGTTAAACGTATAAAGGTTAGTAGAAATAACAGAAAAGATAGGTCAGTCCGAGAACGAAACGAAACAAACCATATCATAGAAATGCTTGTCCCGTTCGACGCCTTTCAAACTAAAGCGTCTCTTAATTCTAAAGAACCGGTTTCAATTTTTGAATGAACTGAAAATAGACTTATTTAAAGTGCACATAACATATCCGGTGGATTTAAAACACCAGAGATTTATAGGTAGTTCAAATGAGCGATGAAATTAAGTTTGTAATTCCAAAGGGCAGTTTGGAGGCACAGACATTAAAGTTCTTAAAGCTAGCAGACTTAGAGGTCATCAGAAAGGGTCCAAGGGACTATAACCCAAAAATCAAAGACTTCAGAATAAGTGCTGTTAAGGTGCTAAGACCTCAAGAGATACCTAAATATGTTGCAGATGGCTACTTCGATCTAGGCATAACCGGCCTAGATTGGGTGCGCGAGACTGGAAGTAAGGTGCAAATCGTCGCGGAGCTTCCATATAGCAAAACGGCATCTGAAAAAGTCAAAATCGTGCTGGCAGTCCACGAACAATCGACGGCTAATAAACCGCTTGATTTGAAAAAGGGCAGCAAAATATCAACAGAATATCCAAATCTAGCAAAGCAATATTTCGCGCAGATGGGCGTATCAGCTGATGTATTCTTATCTTATGGTGCCACCGAGGCCAAAGTTCCAGACATTATGGACGGCATTGTTGAGCTAACTGAAACGGGTGAAACCCTGAGGAGAGGCGGTCTCAAAGTAATCGATGTCATTCTTGAATCATCAACCGTACTGATCGCTAACGAAGAAAGCTACCACACTAAGCGTCGCTCAATAGACGATATTAAGACGCTCATATTAGGGGCCATAAATGCACAAAACAGAGTGTTGATAAAAATGAATGTGCCGAAACGTAAGCTCAAAGAAATTATTGCAATATTGCCTACAATGAAAGCCCCAAGCGTTGCAAAATTATTTGAAACAGACTACTACGCTGTCGAATCGGTAGTGGCAAAAGAACAGATTAATGAGTTAATTCCGAAGCTTAAGCAACATGGAGCAGAAGACATTTTGGAGTTATCTATTAGCAAAATAGTGGACTAGCCGCTTCTTGACATAAAATGCGTAAACGATCTTCCTTGCCCTCAATCCAGTTACAAGCGTGCGCACTCCTGATTCTCATTGCAGCAATGCTTTTTACTAGCATAACTGGTTGCGTAACAGAACAGCCAAATAATCAAACGTCTGGTAGTGCCTATCCAGTAAACATAACATACACTAATTGTTCTTCTTACAACGGCACCTCGTTTCTGACAGGCGTTATCAAGAACGTCGGCACGTGGAACTTAGTAGATCTAAGCCTTCAAGCTGAAGGATATGCAAATAACACGACGCGGGAGCAGGGGTCTGCAGGTCCGCAAACGGGAGTTAAGTCGACACTTCTCCCTGGGGAGAGTACTCCTTTCATGATAAAAATGTCACAAACGACTTCAGGCATAAACACCACCGCCAGTCAGACACAAGTTGCGTCAGCGAGCTCAAAAATAGCGACCTCCACACGAAATATTTCTTCTAACAAGTCAATAACTCAAGCAAACACACTAGTAACGAAGACATGCGATTTACAGTACAAGATTATGGCACCTGAATATAAGCTTTCAAAAACAGAGCCAACCCTGCTTACTATCACAAATAACAAAACCCGTTTCTCTAACCAGACTATAAGTGTTAGCGGAGAAGTCTATAACGAAGGGACTAAAAACGTCACCTCCTCCCTCGTAGCAGTAGCATTTTACAGAAATGACGGGTACGTTTTAGGCATTTTTGTCGGGAGTCCGCAAGGAGAGTTGGGTCCAAACAAAACTGCACCGTTTCAAATTGAAATACCAAGCCATTTTTTCGATTCTTCAAATTCGTCGGTCAACGCAACTAGGATTGAAGAATACGCTTATGAGCTAACTAGCTGAAGTGTAAATCGTCATCAAAAAATCGGAGTTCGAATTTAGGACCAAGTTCCCTAAGTGTATCGTTTGCTGTACTTCTCGTTTTTTCAGGCAAAATTAAAAAAATTCGATCAACGTTAAGATTCTTGAGCGGAAGCCATTTCGCAACTAGCTCATCTGTTATCTCATCTTCAACCGCAACTTCCGCAATTATCGTCGGTATGTCACTTGCCATAAATGGCTTAACGCTATAAACATCATAAGCGAGCAGATCGGGGTAAACTTCGCCGATGCTAGCAACTTTGTTCCCCATAATATTCGTAACAACTTTGTATTTTTTAAACAGAGTCGCAGATGCCTTTCTAACAACTTCGTCGTGTAGCGTTTCTGCCTTCGAACTGCTCGGAGTGGACATAATTATCATGTAAAGATTGTGACTACATACATTTTTTGGCGTATTAGATTTCAGGGTCTTAATCCTACCATTGTTTGCGCTTCCCTTCTATAGGTAACTTGCACGGAACGTAGTCATCTGAGCCATTGGTTCACAGTCGTCCCGTCCAATGGTCCAAGAAGCGTAACAAAATAATTTCACTACATAGCTTTTTATCGAAATCTTCAAAAAAGGTGTTTGTTCTCCAAGAGGTGTCCGTATGCGTATAGATGAAATGAATAAAAAGATATTATGCTTGTTGCAACAGGATGGCAGAATGACATACAAAGACATTGCCCAAGCGATAAATAGATCAGAATCAACAGTTCGCGATAGGATATCAATAATGGAGGACGAAGGGGTTATAAAAGGATATTGCGCAATCGTCGACCGGGGAAAGGTAGGACTTCGCTGCTGTGCCAGTGTCTTTGCTAAAGCTCCGATTGAAGAACTCGACTCCATATCACAGAAACTAGCGGAATTTGAAAATGTTTTTCAAATTGAACACGTTAGTGGGGACCATAACTTACGTTTCTCCGTAGCGGCTCTTGATTATTCTCAGCTCAGAAGTGTGATGAATGGTCAAATAGCTGATCTCCCGCTCGAAATATTGCAAATAGACATTGTTATGAAATCGCTAAAAGAGCTGGGGCCCCTCAAACTGCAATAGAAACGGGTGCTTTTTCTGCACCATGGATACCCAATCCACTCTTAGTTTCTTCTTTAGATGATGCAAACACAAAGTGGCATAATTTAACTATGGGCAATCATGTAGCACTTTTTTGACCTTTTGAGCCAAATGATCGGCTAAGATGGCGCTTATGACACGCTTCTAATATATCTCAAGTCAACTTTCACGACGATTTCAAATCAAAAAGATGAGAGAAGAGAGGTAAAGCAACCAGTCTCCAGAATCTTTAGATTATAAACCGTCAAGATGATAAGAGCATGGTTTAGGCTAGCTCCAATTTTCAACGCAAAAAGTGCACTGTCTTATAGATATTAGACGCTCAAAGTCGTTGTTTAAATGCTGTTAATGCTTGCGCATACTTTTGTTCCCAATCTTGCACCTGTTTCCTATTAATGTTATCATTTTCTTTAGATCTTAAGCCCAGTGAGATTACATTCCACATATCTTGAATGACTCCCAAAACGTCGCGCATATTAGACTGAAAAGCTAGCTGAGTTTGAATCTTCTCCGCTGCCTGCTCAAAGGGAGAACATAGTTCGGTATATCTCGTTTTCGCACACTCATCGACGACGTTGGCTAACAAAATTGATACAGTGTTAACGTCCTTCTCATCAACAAACTCTTTTTTTGTAAGGTTTTGAATTTGGCTTATCATTGTCACCAGCACCCTATGCAGCTTGCTTGGTGAATATTCAAATATAACATCAAGTCTTGTGAATCGTGCGAGCCTCCAGACCTCTAATGTCAGGAGAATGGAATCGCTGAAGGAGGATTCGTAACCATCGAATATCAGTACGGTGTCTTTCCACTTATCATATGAAGCTACAACTTGCTGCGTCTTTGCGATACGTACCACGCTAAACACGCGCGGAGCATCACGTCTGTGGACGACCGGCCCGGATTTATACCAGTAGTAAGGAAGCCGCAGCTCAAGACCTTTTTTTTCACAGCTTTTGTTTATTAAGAACAGGATCCTGTAATAGCGAGATGGGGTAAGCGCATACCGTGACTCATCGCGTTTGAAATTAGGACTATCAAACTTTGCTAGTATTTCTGGCGCAATATACGGTTCATGCTGAAACCTATCAATAGTATGAAGCAAAGTATACGCCAACAAGGGGTTCTTGCTGACTTCTTTCACGTAGTCGAGTTCCTTCACTTACCCCACTTCGTATTAAAGTGCAAAAGTATGTATCATTTTAAATAACTAGCTCTACTCTTGTAATAACCAAACAGTTAACCAGATACACGAGTAATAGCCGACTTAGATGATTTTCATTCTTGTTGACACGTCTAATTAAGGGGGGCCGTAAAACTAACAAAAGATAGCTTGAAGAACGTTCGTTAGGCCAACAAAATATGCCACTGCTATTTTCTACTTATCTCGTAAATATCTGACTCTTTTGGAAGGATCTCTTTCTGTTTTTTTCTTTTTCGCTCCATCTTCTTCTTCCATTCTTCAGGCGTCAACCATTCCTCACTTTCTTTTGAATGCAAGCCGAACAACCATTTTCATTATACGCAGCTTACAACTTATAGGTAAGTGAGCCAAAGCCTAGCCACTTTTAAGATGGCTATTTAACGAAAAGAAATCCCTGTCGGAAAGCTTATAGTAATGCCTACAATTTATAGTCAACTCGGGTGAAAAATGCCAACAAATGCAAAAGAACTAGATTCAGCGCATGATTTGGAGGACCAAGTCTTGTCTGAGTTGCGGATGATAGAAGTATCGCACGATCTTACTCTCAAAAATCTAACGGGTATCGCCAAGATAATAATTGCCAATGTCGAAAACAATAACCAAGCATTACAGGTCTGCACGGCAATTAATACGTGGATCGCTATCAACGGAATGCAAGGAGATGTGACTGTGCCGGAACCTTTAGTCAGAAAATACGTGAGAAGGGCAATTTCATAGCAAATAAGCCAATCCCTTTAAACGCTAACAAAGTTTAGCCTCCAAATAACATACATCTCCGATTACAAAAGTTCCTCATAAAAAAAGTAGTTCTGTAATTTATGCTTAAGGTCCTCTTTCTCGGAACTAGCGGGTCAATGCCAACAGTTGCTCGGAGTCTTCCTGCTATCCTAATTAAGCGAGACGGGGAAAGTGTCCTCTTCGACTGTGGTGAAGGCACCCAGCGCCAAATGATGCGGTGTCGGACGGGGTTTAACTTATCTTCTGTTTTTATCACTCACTGGCACGCAGACCATTTCCTTGGTTTGCCTGGTTTGATTCATACGATGTCTTTCCAGAATAGGGGTAATCAACTAGCCATTTATGGGCCTCGATGGGCTGGAATCCCCAACTTATTTTCCTTAATCAACCCGCAGTTCGAAGTCGATTTTATTGAAGTCTCGCCCGGTGACTTGATAGATCTTGGCTCTTTTTTTGTAGAAGTCTTCGCTGTTGACCATGGAACAACCTCATTCGGTTATATCTTTAAAGAACGAGAACGGCCCGGTAAATTTAACCGAGAAAGGGCCGAACAACTAGGACTTAAACCTGGACCGTTATATAAAACCCTGCAAAACGGCGAATCTGTATCAGCGGGTGGTCGAGTAATATCCCCAGAACAAATAATTGGACCAGAACGTCCTGGTCGAAAAATCGTTTATGTGGGAGATACACGCCCATCAGATAGCGTCATTCAAGCTGCTAAAAACGCGGACCTGCTAATTCACGAAGCGACGCTCGCGGCGGATCTTAAAGAATATGCGAAGACTGTCGGCCATTCGACAGCATCAGAGGCGGCTCAAATAGCACAAGAAGCTCAAGTGCTTAGTCTCGTGCTAACTCACATAAGTTCTCGGTACACAAATACTTCGCAGTTGTTGGAGGAGGCGCGTATTATATTTCCCAACACATTTGTAGCAGAAGATCTTCTTGAATTTGAGATTCTTTACAAAGACTGAATAGAATAAACGAGGGCTGAACGTGCTGATCGAATTTCTAACGCGTGATGCGCGTCAAGTAAGACAAGCTTTGGAGGCCTTCATCGAGTGTTTTTAATTCTAAAACGAAAATGCCTTTATAGTGCCGAAAGGCTTGCATAGTGCGTTCCCAATTAATGTTCCCGAGACCGAGCGGCAAATGTTCATCTGTTTGACCATTGTTGTCATGGAGATGAACGTGGTCAATTTTCATTTTCGAGAATGAGTCTATTGCATTGGTTGTATTAGCGTGGCCAACATCAAAGGTAAACCCCAGACCATCTGGACACATCACTTCAATTTCATGAGGAAAACGACCTAGCAAAAAGTCTACGTTGACCATATTTTCAACGGTCACTGTTACTTGATACTCTTTTGCACGCTGCACCAACCTCGTTAGTGCCTGCTTATTTTTAACTAACGCCTTCTCTGGGCAAAACGCAGCTAATGGAGAGACGTAACCAGGATGGATTACGAAAATACGTGCGTGATCAGCTAACCCTTCTATAGCAGCCTCTATCTGCCGGAGGGTTTCCTGCCAAATCGGTGCGTTGAGGCTGGCAATATTTAAATCGGAAAATGGCGTGTGAACGCTAATCCCAAGGCCAAATGAGGACTCTGCATACTCAATTAATGATATTAAGTCTTGATCCAATTTCTGAGGGCCTTCCGCTATTACTTCCCAGCCCTGAAATCCAACATTCGCAAGCTCCTCAAGCTGCGTAACGTCGATTAAAGCGGAGGAAAAGTATACATTCATTTCAAGCTCTCGTTTGTAATCGTGTCAATCAGCTTTTCGGGTAAAGGCGTCGTGACACGAACCAAAATAGGCCCTAACGGATCCTGCGAAAAGTTCACTTTCCCCACCATTGCAACTTGTTTATTCAAATAGAATTCAAAAGAATCAAACGCGAGGCCCTTCATAAGCTCAGTTTTCGCAGTCGCCCGAATTTGCTGCGTACGAAGAAGAATGCTAAATGTTTCAAGGGTACTGCTCGTTCCCTTTATGAAATCGTCTACGCGCTCCAAAACGGCGTCAGGAAATATGTTTAGAATGGCGTGTTCAACTTTTTCTTGACTCTCTGTTTCGTAAATCGGCGTCCTTAGGCTTATCGTAATAATGTTCTTCGATGGCTCTTGAACGAGTTGTTCAAGTAAACGAGATACGTTAGAGTTCAGTTCTTCAAGAGTCCCCTCGTTTTGAATAGAATATTCTACAGCTTCTAGCGCCTCTTCAAGACCCCAAGCTAACTCACGTTCATCTTTTTCTTTAAAACGTTCAAGATTTAGCGCATCGTCAGGGCGACTTCTGCCTTTAACCCTTTCAAATCTAACCATAGGGCCTGCGGTTATAGAAATTAGTTTGAAATCACCCTTGAACTCTTCTTTAAAAGCGTTTACCTCGGCTATTCCCCTAATACCATCTATAACGACTTTTTGAACTGTGAGACCGCGCACCACCGGAATGCACATCTTAGCTATCACATCCATACCGTGATCTGCGCGCAATTTATTGGCGATTGTTCCGACGTTCTTTTCACTCAGCTGAACACGTGACTTATGCATGTGAGATCGTACTGCATCACCCATAGGCACTGAAACAAATCCTTTAGTTTGAGCAATAGCAGCTGCTTCAGATTTACCCGATCCAGGGAATCCTACAAACCCAATGACTAACAAGTCTTCTCCTCTTTGAGAGAATTAGCGCTTAAGCAATTCCTTCGTCGCCTTTCTCAAGTGTTCGAATTCTTAGTGGGCGGCGACATTGTACTGCTAGTTTAGCTATCTCGTCACGTGTTAACATGGTCAGATCTGTTTGCGCAAACATTTCGGTTCTGCCTTGCTGCAGAGCATAAGGAATGGTCTTGAAAGTATTGACCATCTCTATTACCTCATTCGGGCTAAACAACCCTTTAAATAGAGTCGTTCTTAACTCGAACTCCTGGAGTTTATGTGCAGCTAACGCTTCGCGGCCGATGTCAACGGTTCGTTTAATTTTAATGATACAAGTATTAGCTTTGCCGGCTCCGACGATTTGCGCATATTTTTGCGGATTAGAAAGAGGCGCCTTAATATCGACAAAAAGCCCGTCAAGCAGCTGATCAGCGATCAACGTCGTCAGCACTTCGGGGAAAGATCCGTTAGTCTCTATTCCTACGAGAAGCCCTTCTTTTTTCGCTGTTTGAGCTAAAACCTGCAGTAAGTTTAGATGCAGCGTTGGTTCGCCGCCCGAAAAAACTATTGCGCTAATATAGTCCTTATTGCGTTTAATTTCGCGTAGCAACGCATTCGAATTGTTTGGCTGGGACGCGCCCCAAATTCTGTAGTTTTGACAGTAGGTACACTTAAAGTTACAACCACGTAAAAACACAACCATTGACGCTTTCCCAGGCCAGTCAATAGTCGAGAATGGTACTACGATTGATTTATCGAAATTATCTAGATTAAGTTGCACGGAACACCAACTTCAGACAGGAGACGCACTTACGTTAATTACCCCCTGTCAGTTAAATAGTATACTCGGGGGAGACTCCACTTTGATCTTGCTTAGAGCATAGTGGAGATGGCCCATGTTCACCTCTGTTTCATCAATAATAGCTTGATGCAGCGCGATCTTCAACACTTTTTCGACAAGATCCCTGCCTGAAAAGCCCTGCGTTCGACCAGCTATTCTATCAAGATCTACTGTTTCATGCAGCTTTAGAGGGAAGGTTGACGAATAGTTCATTAATATCTGGAGCCGCTCTTCTCGGTTAGGAAGAGAGAATTCTATCTCCTCTTCAAATCTGCTTCTCACCGAATGATCCAGCGCACTATGCCGGTTTGTGGCCCCAATCGTGCAGATGCCTGATCGATCCTCAATCCCGTCCATCTCTGTAAGGAGCGCATTTACGATTTCAAGGACGTCTCCCCGAAGTTCCTGGTAACTTCGGTCTAGTCCGATCGCATCAAGCTCGTCAAAAAATAGGATACACGGAGCCAGATCTTTTGCCCGAGAATAGAGAAGATGTATCCTAGCAGATCCCTCTCCAACGTGGTCGCCAATTAACTGGGTCGACTTGACAGTGAGTATTGGAGCATCTGTTATGCTCGACAATGCCTTAGCCATCATTGTTTTGCCAGTTCCGGACGGGCCAAAAAACAGGATATTCTTCGGGGCCCACCTCCCGAAGCTTTCGGGATTTTTCAAATATCGCTTGATAAGCCTACATTTCTTCTTTGCATCTTTTTGTCCGACTATGTCTTCAAGGCTTACTTCAGCAGCAATTTGAGGTATGTTATTCTCAGTCTCCTGCACCACGATTACAGTTGATTTACCAATCGTCGCACGTTTAGGTTCAACATTAATAATTTCAAAAGCAAAATCAGGATACATCCTCCTATCGAACAAGTAGTCCCCTTTCTGCACAAAAGCGCCAAACCATTGCTCTTTCGCGTAAAAATCGAATACTCTGGGTTCGCTTACCTCAGGGTGTTCGAAATCACTCTTCATCGGATATCCCGCCGGTTTTAACACGATGAATTTGGCAGAAGTCGACGAAGATTTAATAGCTGATTCGCTCATTTTTCTCTCTTAAGTGAATCATTATAAGGGTCAAGCATTAAATTGTTTATGATGCCCTCGCACAGTATTCGAGCCTTCATTGGAATTGACCTCGATAGTGAAACTCGAAAAAGACTCCTTGCGATACAACGTGACAAACTGAAACTAGACCAATTTTCATCAGTCAAGACTGTTGATCCAACGATAGCTCATATAACCCTTAGCTTCCTCGGGCACAAAACATCTTCAGAGCTGTCGCTCATTGTTGAAGCGCTGCGCTCTATCTCGTTTCATCCATTCTGCTTAACACTTTGCGGTATTGGTGTCTTTCCTAACATGAAAAGAATAAGAGTTATCCACGTAGGAATGAGAGACTCTAAGGATACAAAAACGTTACACGAATTAATCCTTAAAGCGCTAAAAGGAAAACATGAACCGGACAAGAAAAAATTCGATCCACATATTACGTTAGGTAGAGTTAAGCGGATTATTCCTGAGGAGTTAACGCTACTAGCTGCCGCCATAACCCCTCTCTCGACATCATTTGTCGGCCAACTCAATGTATCCTCTTTTCAGCTTAAAAAAAGCACCTTGACTCCAACGGGGCCCATATATGAAACGCTCGAGGAATTCCGATTATGAAGAATGAGCTCACCCGAGTACAAATGGAGGTGATGAAAAGAATAAGACCGTCACGCGATGAGCGTGACAGTCTGCATAGAGTCACACAACAGGTTATTTCAGCAATACAAAGCGCTATTAACGCCAGGAGCTTAAAAGCAACTGTAGAAGTAATTGGTTCTGCGGCGCGTGATACGTGGATCTCAGGCGATTGCGAAGGCGATCGGGACATCGATATATTCATTGGATTTGACATTACTACTCCACGCGACGATCTTGAACGCTATGGCTTAGAGATAGGTAAAGAGATTGCAGTTCAGGGCTACGATATATGCTATGCTGAGCACCCCTACGTTAAAGCTCGTTACGATGGTTTCACCATCGATGTCGTGCCTCATTACATTATCGAGAATACAAATCAGCTGCTTTCAGCAGTCGACAGAACGCCGTTTCATCAGCGATATGTGAGCGAGCATCTAAGCGGAAGACAAGATGATGTCAGGTTGCTGAAACAATTTCTGAAAGGGGCGGGGATATACGGCGCAGAACTTCGCGTTAAAGGATTCTCTGGATACCTTTGCGAGCTGCTCATCTTGAAGTACGGCTCCTTTGTAGATTCGTTGTTTAGCGTCCAAAATTGGAAAGTGGGAACCTACATAACTTTGACCGGCGAGAACACTAGCAGCTCTTTCGATAGTCCGCTGGCGGTCATCGATCCAGTGGATGCAAGGCGAAACGTAGCTGCTGCTGTCTCATTAGATAGTTTCTCTACATTTATTGATTCTGCAAGAAGTTTTATCGAACACCCTTGTATAAAGTGCTTTTTCCCGCCCAAAATCGCCCCTTTAGACGCTCGTGCCTTCCGTGCAATTACGACAAAACGAAAGACGACGCTTTTTGGAGTGAGATTCACCTTACCAAACCTAGTTGATGACATCGCGTACCCGCAGCTTGAGCGTGCATTTAAAGGCATTTCGATAGCTCTGCTGCAGCAAGGCTTTTCCTCACTTCGAGGCGACATCTTTTACAGTGAAGGAGAAGCTCTCTTGCTTTTTGAGATGCTCGTCTGGCAACTCCCCTCAGTGGAGAAACACTTAGGCCCGCCAATAGACAAAAAGCGTCACTCGATGAAGTTCAAGAAGAAATACTTCAATAACGCGTTGGTGCTTGCAGGACCATTCGTCGAAGATGGACGCTACGTTGTTGAGCTTCCCCGTAAGTATCTCACCTTCCCGGAATACTTGACTAAAGAGTTTAGGAATTTCCGGACGAGCAAAGCAATCGCGCAAGCTATGGAAAAGGGATTTCAGATACTAAAAGACGAAGAGCTCCTTGAAAGCGATGGAATGAGGTTTTTTTTAGCGCGCTATTTTGATAAGATGCTAAACAACTGCGATTAAAATCACATTTGCCAAAAGCTTGATTGAATTTTTGCCGCTGTATCTACTCGATCAATGACGTTCCCCGATATGCCCCCATCAATTTCGTCTTCGTCGATTCCTGTGGAAAAATCAAACAATGAACCGGATATCGCGAGCACAGAATCAGCAAGTGCCTGAAGATCGTAACCACCTTCTAAGCAGGCGATAACCCTTCCTCGCGGAGTCACAGATTTTATCCGCTCGGTCAATCCAATGAGTCCGTCACAGGTGACAAGCATACCCCCAATTGGATCCTTGTAGTGTATGTCCTGCCCGGCTGATATAAACGTAAGCTCAGGCTTGAATTGTTTAATTATTGGAACCAAAAGCTGATCATACGCGTAGAAAAAGCCATCATCGTTGACACCCGGGGGCAGCGGCAAATTTACGGTGAAACCCTTTCCTTCTCCTGACCCAACCTCGTGAAAATCGCCGGTTCCAGGATAAAAAGGCTGTCGATGCGTTGAAACGTAAAGTACGCGGCGATCATCATAAAAAGATGCTTGCGTACCATTGCCATGATGCACGTCCCAGTCGACTATCAATGCCCTGTTAATGTCAAAACGAGAGAGGGCGTATATTGCAGCGCAAGCAACATTGTTAAAAATGCAAAAACCCATAGCGGCATTGCGGACTGCGTGATGGCCTGGTGGTCTGACAAGCGCAAACGCGTTGCTCGTATCTGCCATAACGGCATCGACTGCACTGATGGCGCCGCCTACTGCAAACAGCGCGACTTCATAACTTTTCGATGAGCAATAAGTATCCAAATCGAGCCAGCCTCCACCGGCTTCTGCAAGCCGCCTGACGCTTTCTACGTATTTAGCATCGTGGTTAGCCCAAACGTTTTCAATAGCAGATTTGATCGGTTTAACTACTCCAATACGTCGCGCGTGTTCATCGCCGCGTATCCGTTCCATAATCGCGTCTAATCTACTTCTAGATTCGATATGGCTGCCCGTGTCGTGCGCATTATACAAGGGATCGTAGACGATTGCACCTGCTATCACAACTGTAAAAAAGAAGCGAAATGTTATTAACATTCCCTTACTGACGCCTTGAGACGCCAACTTAGCGTTCAATTCGACCGAGTTAGGTTAATTTACTTGAAAGCCGATTTAAATATAGAAAAATGAGCTCTATCAAAGTCGAAGACTACATGACACGAGACGTTATTACTGTTGCAGCAACGGATACAGTAAAAGATGTTATTAGTCTCATAAGAAACACGAAGCACGATGGGTTTCCTGTAGTCAAAGATAAAAAGATAATAGGGTACGTTTCTTCACTGGACATCCTGCTGTGTAACCCGTCGATCAAAGTCGCAGAAATTATGTCTGTAAATTTGGTTGTGGCTCGTAGTGATATGGATTTGTTTGACGCTGCACGCGTTCTTTGGAGAACGGACAACAAGAAACTGCCCGTGATTGACGATGATGGTAACGTAATCGGCATTATTTCAAACACAGATGTAATGCGATCACAGATTGAGCGCGCGACGCCAGACAAAGTATGGAAGCTAATGCGAACGCTTAGAACAATCCACAAGGTCCAATTGGATGAGCACCTTGGCCAAGTAAAGGTACAAGATTTGGTTCCGACGCAGTCAAAGATATTCGCGGATGAGCTCCAAGGAAGGAAATACGAGCTTGAAAAAGGCCTCGCTGAACCCTTGATCGTAATAAAAAAGCGTGATAAGACCTTGTTGGTAGATGGCCATCACCGAGCAGTAGCAGCTCGAAATCTTAACCTTAAAGAGGTCGACGCTTACATTATCACAATGGACCGAGACATTCCTTTGGGCATGGAGCGAACCGCTGAGAACGTCGGACTCAGATCACTGAATGATATTCGAATACTTGAGAGTAGTACTCACCCACTCATTGAGATAACGAGAAGAAGCGGTTCTCGAAATGTATAATCGAAAACCTTAAAGAGTCGAAATTTTACGCAGCACGTCGCTTTGCGTAATTATTCCTTTCGGTGAACCTTTGGCAGTCACTATCAGGCGACCTACGCTATATTCGGTAAATAAACGCATGGCCTCGTAAACAGGCTTATCCTCTTCCACCGTGAAAACGTTTTGATTCATAATGTCACCAGCTGAACCAAAGTTTCCTGTTGCTATAGCTTTTCCAAGGTCCGTAAGCGTGACCATTCCAACTAGTCGACTATTCCCCATCACGGGTGCTCCATGTATATTATTCTTATTTAGGATCTTGGCAACTTGTTGAAGCGGTGCATTAATATCGATTGTAATTAAGGAGGTCGAGGCATACTCACTTATCGGTGCTTTTGGAGGGGATACCATCTCAGAGACCAGGATGATCACAGTGTTTTCTGCGTCATTTCTGCCGCAAACAGTCCCTTTTATCGTAAGCCTATTCACAGGCGTCGGCCCGAGCTTAAGCAAATCTCCGTCGTCAAACTCCCGAAGGTTGCCAATTACCTTAATCGCTGCACTGCAGATGTCTGGATGCGCAACCGTCGTAAAATCTATTTCTTCGATCAATACGTCATTCACCTCAGCACCGTTTTTAACTAACACGACGTGTGCTTCCTCAGCCAGAGTGTCCAACTGCAGTTCCCGGTATGCCGCGCTAGTTGCCTTATATCCACCTTTAGGCCCAGGAACCCCTTCCACAAGCTTAAGTGCTTTCAACGACTGCATTTGATTACGTATCGTGCCTGGATTACGGCCAAGCACCTCAGCTATTTCTTCGCCTCTGATTGAGCGAGAATTTCGCCGATATAAACTTATAAGGGCGCTCAGAATTTCCTTTTGTACGGAAGATAGTTCCATAGGTTCAATTAATATGATTAATTATGAGATATAAGTCTTATTAAGTTGGAAGGTCTAGGAATAAAAAATGTTTAACATTCAGACAGTTCTGACTTCAAAAGAGTTGTTGGACAAAGCATTCAGAAAAAGCGTTCGCGCAAGAGCAGGAAAAGCTCCAGGGCGAACGGCAGAAAAAGCAATGATACTAACGGCGTCAAATATCCTCGCTGACAACCTTCGAGTAATAGTTCGACGATTTCCAAACCTTGACGAGATCGACCCATTCTACGCAGAGACGATCGACATCGTTATCGGAATTGACAAGCTGAAAATGTCACTTGCTTCTGTCAATTGGGCAGCTACAAAAATCCACCAGTTATCACGGGCTTCGATCGCAAAGATTTCCCGAACGCCCGACCCAAAAGCCGTGCGGAAGCAGTTGTTTGGGCGAGCATCGTCTATCATGAGAGAGATACGGTCGGACCTCGATTTCTTAAATCGGGCTCGACGCACAATCAACGCACTTCCTGCTTTAGGGGACGAGCCGACTATACTCGTCGCTGGATATCCCAATGTAGGAAAATCGAGTTTTGTCGCGTTTGTAACAAGCGCCACACCTGAGATTGCACTCTACCCCTTCACAACAAAGGGAATTGTCGTAGGGCACATAAAATATCGTGAGAGACGTTATCAAATTGTCGATCTGCCTGGATTGCTTGATCGGCCACTCTTCAAACGGAACCCTATAGAACTCCAAGCAATTTCGGCGCTCAAGCACCTTGGAGACGTCATATTGTTTATTGTAGATCCTTCAGTCACGTCTGGATACACGGTTCCAGAGCAACTTAGCCTTTTAAACGAGTTAAGATCGCAAGTTGCCCTGCCTATCATAGTTGCAGCAAACAAGATGGACCTAAAACCGACAGAATCAGTTGAAGAGTCGTTTAAAATATCGACTATATCCGGCGAAGGGATCGCACAGGTTCTTAAAGCCGCAATTGATATTGCCAATAGCGCTCACACGCAAGGTCCCGCAAACGTTCGAGCTCACAAAGTCGCTGAGAGCTAGAATGGGTGGACACCAGCTACGTAACAAGCGAACAGAAAGCCACCGATAGCACCTGAGTTCAGGAAGGGCAAACCTGCTTGAGGTTTCCCTTTAACAACGAACCACATTAGGGCTACATAACCTACAATGGTTCCAACTGCAGCGCCGAGTGCGGGTCCGTTTATGAACCCGATTGCCGGTGCAACTAAGAACGTGTTTGCAGATACGACCAAAACAGTTGGAATGACTGCATCACCAAGTCCCATAAAGAAGGCTTCGCGTTTCTCTAACTTTTCTTCGCCAGTTGCGTCCGAAGCTTCCCGTGCCCACTTGACGTGAGAGTATCCCCTATTTCGAGGCAGCACGAACAATACAGGCAACTTTAGATCCACAACCCCCTCAGCGAGGCTAATCATATGCTTAGTCTGATACACAGACACGAAGTCATAAATGGCGAGTCCTATCAGCAACACTAACGTAGGCACAACGGCAAGAGAGATGCCAAAAATTGCGGCTGCCCCGGCACCTATCAAGATTCCAACAGCGTCGATCACCCACCATTCAGGGTAATAAAACAGAACAAATGCGGTGAGTGCAGTTGCACCTATCGCTATTATCTGCCCTAAGTCTCCTAGATTGAGCAGAACTGATGAAAACACAAAGTAGAGGGTTGAAATGATCACGAGGCCGATAATGAGCTGTATTATCCAGCGCCTCCCCAATTTTATGATAACAAGCAAAAGAGCCGTAAAAGCCAAAACAAGCAAAAAATAGTAAATCGGATTATAGACAGATTCCGGATTGCTGAATGCTTGCATGTTAGAAGCTTGAAACGGTTGGGCTAATAGAAGCGCGACCAACTGAGTGGCAATGATAAATAGCGCCATCGCAAAAGGCGAAATACGCGTTAAAATCTCATTCATTTTGAGGTACACACTCCGGCGACAACTATAAACCCAAAGGCTAAAAGCAGCTAAATTCAAGGCCCACTGCCACCTTCGCCGTATGCGCGCTCCTGGTATATAGAGTTGCGGCCACGCGTGCGCCCCCTTATATTCTAAGGAAGCCCCTGACAGTAGCATAGTACCAAAGAGCGGCAAATGCTAAAAGTACTGAGAAGATGGTCGTCCCCTGCCCACGTTTGTCTCGCTACCGCCTCAGCGCTGTAAGTGCTGCCTTGCATAGATTTAACTGAGCTTCCGACGTACCCCAAACTGCAAAGAGTTGGTAGAATGGGAGTTCCAATCGGAGATCTACTTCCGCGGACAAAGATACAGATAGAACAGATCGATAGTGTCGCTATTGACGCTTTCAATGCTATTTATCAGTTCTTAAGCATAATCCGACAAAGGGATGGAACGCCGTTAATGGACAACGCTGGAAGAGTAACCTCTCATCTTTCTGGACTGTTTTATCGAACCGCATATATCATAGAAGCTGGGGTGAAGCCAGTCTACGTTTTTGATGGAGAACCACCAGAATGGAAGAAAGAAACGGTCCTTAAGCGAAAAGAAACGCGAGAACACGCTACACGGGAGTGGGCGCAGGCACGAGCAGAAGGGAGGGCAGATGCTTTTAAATACGCCCAAGCGTCAGCTCGACTAGATGAGCAGATTCTCGATAGCTCGAAAATCCTGTTACGTCACTTGGGCATTCCCATAGTCAATGCTGCAAGTGAGGGAGAGGCACAAGCGGCATATATGACGAGCAAAGGTGACGTCTCATTTACTGCATCTCAGGATATTGACGCGCTACTTTTTGGAACCCCCCGACTAGTACGGAACCTAACCTTAACGGGACGACGAAAACTCCCCGGTAAAAATGCTTACGTGAGCATTAGTCCCGAACTATTTGAGCTCGACTTCATTCTCTCCTCTTTAGAGATTAATCGCGAGCAGCTTATCGAAATGAGCATTCTTGTTGGGACGGATTACAACAAAGGGGTAAAAGGTATCGGACCAAAAAAGGCCTTGAGGATGATAAAGAGCTTTAACATTCAACGAGCGTTGGATGATTTAGGAGAGCGTCTTGACTACGCACCTATAAAGCAGTTCTTCCTCGACCCTGTCGTCACTCATGAATATGATCTTACGTGGGCCCCAGTAAACGAAGAAGAGCTAGTGAGTTTCTTATGTGACGAACATGATTTCTCCAGAGAGAGGGTTGAAAATACCGTGCAACGGATAGCTAGCGCACGAGATGAAGCAGCTCAGCAGTCGCTGGCTCAGTGGCTATAAGGCAGTTTTTGAGTCGCAGAGCCTCAAGAGGTCGTCTTTTTAAAGTATTACATATCCGGAAACCCATATTTCCCTACTAGCAAAACAAAGGCGACGGCGCCGTGAGCTTCTTTTTCTATAACGTTATTTTTGCGAACCAAGAAAAGTTCCTGGAGTCCTTTTCCCAAAGGCAGTACCATCCGACCACCTTCCTTCAACTGCTCAAGCAATGGAGAAGGGATTTCGGGTGCTGAACAGGTCACTAGAATCCGGTCGAAAGGAGCATATTCTGGGAGTCCTAGTGACCCATCTCCAACAAGGGGCACTACATTTGCGGGCAACAGTTTACGCGCATTCTCTACCAATCCTTCAAATCTGTCGATAGTGTAGATAGTCCCTTCCCCTGCAAGCTGTGCCAGTACGGCCGCATGGTACCCTGAACCTGTGCCTATCTCGAGCACTCGAGATTGAGGTTCAACGCGTAAAATTTCACACATGATGGCCACCATATGGGGGGCAGAAATCGTCTGCCCTTTGCCGATTGGCAGCGGCTGGTCTCGATATGCAGAATCGCGCAAGCTCTGTGGCACAAAATCTTCGCGTCTCACCGCGCCTATTGCGTACACCACTCGCTCGCTTATACCACGATATCTTAGGCCATTCAGAAGTGATGCCCTTTCACGCTCTAAAGGCGTCGTGCTACCTCCTTTGAGTAGGCTTATGCCGAGTGAAGGAAAACTGGTTCCGATCGGCACTTCGTTTGGTTGTATTCTTGATGTACACTCTCGCGATGTCTTTTGCACTGGCAGACTGCCCAACGCGATCAAAAAGGGGCCCATGCTTGATCTTAATGCGAGCTACTTCTCCTAACCGTTCTTTATCTCCGACAACGAATCTCTTCTCGCCATCAAACGCAATTTTGTGTGATTTCGTGGTCTTGCCTGAGTGAACGGCTATCTTAACGACTACCTTATCGATTTTCTGAGCCCAAAGAGCTCTAATTGACTCAGCTTCTGCCTCAACGGTTCGAACTCCGCCGTCAAGTTCGATAGCAGTTATTCGCACGGCGTCAACCGACGAGTTCTCAACAATGAATTCATCCCCTATATGGAGGCGCTCGAGAGCGCCCAACTCAAGCCAGCTCACGTGAGAGTTATCGTAGTCGCTAACGATGACCCTAAGCTTGAGGTTTTTAAAGCGAGGCGGGAGAGCGACTTGCTGCGTAGTGTGACACAACGTGCAGCGAATGACGAGCTTCTTTTTAGTAGTGCTCAAAACGTCGTGGGGTACCTTTTTATCTGACGAACACGAAGGACACTCAAAGCTAGTCTCTTGATTCATCATTTGTTAATAACTACGTGCTTACAGATAATAATACGGATATGTTGAGCGATACGATACACGCCAAAGGCCATCATAACATCTTAGCGACTCACAAAACGACACTTCAAATTACCAAAGATCACCAAATCTCAAAAAGAGCGGACTGCATTGTAGCAGTTTCAGCGGACAAATCATTATGTAATCTGGCAAGCGACGTCAAAACTGCTTTGAGCTCAAACACAGCAAAAATGCAATTGACGATTAGGACAGGTCACATGAGTGAGGTGATTACGGGTTTTGGCAACGCAAACCTCTCACTTTCGGACACCGACGATATGGTTGTAAGAAAGAGCGCATTCATCTCAGGAAGGACGTTAATGGTTGGATCAAACAAAGCAGCGCGAGATCTTGATCGCACGTTTGTCGAAAAGCTGAAAAAGCCAGAGGACATAACTATCACTTTAGAGATAGATTTTTAGAGGCACTTATTAATTGTGTTTTTTTTAATTTATTGCATTTTTGTGGATTTTTGGCGATTATCAGCATATAGATAGGTTTAAATAGAAACGTAATGAATTAGGGAGTGTTTACTGGTTTTTGTTTGCTATTTTCTGAGGTAGTAAAATGACTAATGTCGATCAATATAAAGGCACGACTACCATTGGGATTGTCTGTAAGGACGGCGTTGTGCTCGCATCAGAAAGTCGCGTAACCATGGGCAACTTCATATCCAGCAAAGAGGGCAAAAAGATATACCAAATTGACGATCTTGTTGGAATGACCATTGCTGGCGGTGTAGGCGATGCACAGAGCCTCGTTCGTACGATAAAGGTAGAGGCTAAACTGTATAAGATGCGACAGGGTAAACCGATGAGTATCGCGGCAATAGCGACCCTGCTGTCAAACATCCTTAACCAAAACCGATATTACCCGTATTACGTTCAGCTCATGATAGGGGGCTTCGATAAGAATGCTGCTTCGCTCTACTCATTGGACGCCGTTGGAGGCCAAATTGAAGAACGCCTTGCTACAGCGCAAGGTTCGGGATCACCGATGGCCTTTGGCGTTATTGAAGACCGATTCGTTGAAAAGATCCCCGTCGAAGATGGCATGGATCTCGCTATCAGGGCGCTTGCGTCTGCAATGAAAAGAGATTCGGCTTCGGGAAACGATATGCACGTGGTAAAAATTACGGAAAAAGGATACGTCGAAGTTGAGAAAGATGAAATAGATAAAAGAAAAGCAGCTCTCGATATTTAAGCAACAATTGTTGCATCCTTTATTTTTGTATTTTTTTAATTTTTTTTAGTGTGGAAGTCACATTATGCCCGTTGAAGAAGCACTTACTGACTTGAAAGAACGTGTCAAAGAGCGGTTGCCCCCTAACATCAACATTACGGAGCTCGAGTTTGAGGGGCCTGAAGTCGTTATCTATACCGACGATCCGAGGGCGTTCGCAGACAACGGCGAGATTGTCAAGAAACTCGCCCGAGAACTTCGCAAACGAATAGTCGTTCGACCAGACCCACGCGTTTTAGCAGATCCAGAGACGTCAATAAAAGACATAAGCGAAATCGTCCCTGAAGAAGCAGGGATCACAAACCACTATTTTGACCTCGACACTGGCGAAATCGTCATAGAAGCCAAAAAGCCCGGACTTGTCATTGGGCGACACGGTGCTACACTCCGTGAGATCACTAAAAAAGTAGGGTGGACGCCTCGGGTTGTGAGAACACCTCCGATTGAATCGGTTACAGTTAAGGAGATACGCCAGTACTTGCGGTCTTACAGCGATGAGCGAAAAGAACTGCTCAAAACGTTGGGCAAAAAGATTCATAGAGAGGTGACTTCGAAAGACCACTGGATACGCGTTACGACCCTAGGCGGATGTCGGGAAGTGGGCAGAACCTGTTTTTTGCTATCGACTCCCGAATCGAAGATCCTGGTAGATTGCGGCGTTAACGTAGGGTCAGAAGACAGCGCTACGCCCTACCTATACGCTCCTGAAGTAAGCCCTCTCGATCAAATTGACGCGGTTGTCGTCACGCACGCACACCTCGATCACGCGGGACTCGTTCCGCTTCTATTCAAGTACGGTTATGATGGGCCGATATACTGCACGCCACCAACGCGAGACCTCATGTCGCTTTTACAGCTCGATTATATTGACGTTGCTGCTCGTGAGGGACGTAAGATCCCGTACGATTCCGCTAAAATAAGAGAAGTCATAAAACATTCAGTCGCGTTGAACTACGGCGTTGTGACCGACATAGCGCCTGATGTGCGTTTAACATTTCACAATGCGGGGCACATCCTAGGATCTTCAATCGCCCATTTTCACGTGGGAGAAGGACTTTACAACGTCGCTTTTACAGGAGACCTCAACTACGAACAGAGCAGGCTGTTTGACCCCGCAGTCAACAGCTTTCCGCGACTTGAGGCGCTCATAATGGAAGCGACATATGGAGGACCGCATGACCTAACCCCGTCAAGACGCGAGGCTGAGAATAAACTATACTCCGTCATACGACACACGCTGTCAAATGGAGGAAAAGTACTCATACCGGCATTCGCCGTGGGACGAAGCCAAGAGGTTATGATCGTTCTCGAGGAGGGAATTCGTAGACACATCATCGACGAGATCCCCGTATACCTCGACGGCATGATATGGGAAGCCACCGCCATTCATACGACGTATCCTGAGTACTTAAACAGTGATTTAAGAAACATGATATTCCACGAGGGCGTGAATCCGTTTCTCTCAGATAGCTTTGTTCGAGTGGAGCAAAAAATGCGCGACGACATTATAAAGGGCGAGCCGTGCGTTATTCTTGCCACCTCCGGTATGCTTAACAGCGGCCCTGTGATGGAGTATCTTAAAGCGCTCGGACCACAGGAAAACAACACCCTGGTGTTCGTCGGGTATCAAGGAGAAGGGACGCTCGGCCGGCGCATACAAAAAGGGTGGAAAGAGATACCTGTTTCAAACAACGGCAAAACTACCACTATGCAAATTAACTTGAATGTCGAAACGGTTGATGGATTCTCTGGACACTCGGATCGACAGCATCTGATCGAATACGTTAAGCGACTGAACCCTCGGCCAGAAAAGATTGTCACGAGCCACGGTGAAGAAAATAAGTGTACAGATTTGGCGAGCACGATATACAAGAAATTCAAAATTGAAACTCGCAGCCCCATGAATCTTGAAACGGTGAGATTTTTTTAGCTTTTTTAACGAGGTTCAATTACATCGCACGACGTCTCTTGACAGTACTCACACAAATCAGTGAGTGGACATTTCCAGTGCTGCGATTGCCGAGCGTTGCAAATTTCTCTCCCAAATTTAATTAGCGCGACGTGGGCGAACTTGCGCTTCCCAGCTGGAATCTCATCTTCTAAAGCCGCCTTAACTGCTTCGTAGCCTCCCTTTTGTGGAGCCAGTCCGATACGTCTTGAGACTCTAAAAACGTGCGTATCCACTGGGATGATATCAAAATCACGCGCAAAAAGAAGCACCACGTCTGCTGTTTTTGGCCCAATGCCCAAGATACTCTGCAGCCGGTCCCGAGCAGAGGGGTAACTGCCACCGATGAACGACCACGTGTCGCCCCCGTAGTTTTCCATTATTTCATTGGCTACAGCGCTTATGCTTCTGGCTTTAGCATCGTATAGACCAGATTGTCTTATTTCGTGCGCTATATCTTGCACGTTTGCCAAAAAAACGTCTTCAATTGTTTTATATTTGATTAAGATATTCTGTAAGGCCGCGCCAGAATTCGCATTGGAGGTGTTCTGGGATAAGATCGTATCCACGATGAGCCAAAAGGGCTCTTTTCGTTCTCGCCAAAAGTCGTCGTTAAATCTCACTTGGCCGAAGAGCGACTCGAGTCGCTGTACAACAAGCTCTCCTTTCCTCGCACTAGTCATTATAGTCAGCGCAACATGTAGACCGATCGTCTATAAATTATTACTACGCATCTGTTACTTTCAGCTTCGTTTCAAGCCCGAGCGAGGTGATGTCAGCATCGCACATTTCAGTGACGACCTCGTTGAGCAGGTCGCGAAGGTCTTCGGCAGTCTCAACTTGTATGTAGGTTAGACGTTTGTCCAACCATTTTTTCGTCCACCCTTCTGAGCGTCGCTTGCGTTTGTATACCTATGCGTATTCACGCGTCTTTTTTCACCTTTGAAGGGAATTGCGTGTTACTAGCTCCTCCAATTGTTTATTTAGCGGAATGCGCAGCGGTTCCTATACAGGCAGGAAAGCGAGCGCATATATAAAGAGCAAGATAGACCTAATATATAAACTTAATTTACTAAAATAAGTAAATTGAGCTTATTTCAGTTTTTATAAAAAAAATAAGTAGAAAAATAACGTTAATTAGCAGAAGTGGATTTATTTGCATACACTAACTTTAGGTTATCATGAATCTCAGGGCGTATCACGTGTAAAAAAGAAGAGTCATTTTCAGCAAAAAAGCACAACTAGCAATAGTAACTGATAGAGTTTCTGTCTTTGACAGACAAGTTTTGGTTCTGCTCAACATTGTCTCACAGATTCTTTGCTCAAAAACGTCTTTGCAGGTGCCCGCTAAGTTGCGCACGGCGAGACACGCTTTTGAATGTCAAACATTGGCCTAGAACAGCACCTCATGCAATCTTCACGATTATTCGCCTTTAAAAATCAAATTGGGTTCCAATTTGTTCCAACCGTCATCCAGAGAAAGAGGTGGATTTAAACCACTTAGATGTCTGCTAATGTGTTTATGAAACAGGCTTTTTGTTTCATCTCTTGTCAATTCGAGTCGTTCGATGTAATCGTTTGTGATGTTCACAATGCTAGGAATCAGAACGCCGTGGCTCGGGTCAAAAGGAGCCTCGTTAGTGAGTTCACGTTCACGCGTTGTGCTGTTTTGTGGACCGTTTAAATCTATATAACATAGATCCAGATGCGTCGCAAGCGTTTTCCTTAGTAATTCATCGTCTTGTTCGACTTCTTCTTCCATAAGCAACGCCATACTGAGACGAGCACTACGTAACTGCGCGAAGTTACCTTCTTTGAGGCTTTCCGATTCCAGCCTTTGATAGGAGACCCGCCGAATGGTATGCAATGCGCTCTGCAGTTGCTCTGGCTTCTCGCTACCATATTTTTCTATTTGAGCAACTCTTATCCGCTCGAAGCGTTCTTTATCACTATCAGAGAGCATCTCAAGTTCGTTCTTGATGGCCGTTTCGTGTTTCATAGCGTTAACCTATTCTTACGTAAGAGTCTACGATCCTGTGGCGATAACACGGTCGTTAAAACTCACTAGTACGCTTAGTCTTGCTATTCACTTTTGTTCTAACCTTTAAATAACCTAATCCAATTCGCGTTAACCCGAAACGATGTAGCTGCAAAAACCCGCTTAAGGCGCTTAAACGATAGTACGACCGTCGAGCATAGCTTTTTATCGCGTGCCACAAAATTACTCCAACAACCATTTAGCTCTGCGAATCATAATGCTCCGAAGATCGAAGAAGGAGGATGGTCGATGATAAGAAAGGAAGTGACGCTTAAGGACAACCCGATGATCGTTGATCTAAACTGTCCAGTGGCGCGATTTCCAGGTAATCCCGTGCTTACGGCTAATGAAGTAAACCAAGTGTGGCAGGACCCGGGCCTCCACGTCACGACCGTCCACAACGCTGGCATTGCACTGCACGATGGCAACACGGTCATGTTGTTCCGTTCTCATCTTCGTTGTGGGATGAGCGTGCTCGGGATCGCTCGCAGCAGCAACGGCGTCGACGGTTGGCGTGTTGAACCGCGACCGGCCATGGTGCCGGCCACCGAAGGGGATGCTTTCGCCCCCGGCACCGATGCCACGGCCCTCATCGAGAACGAGTCGGGCGGCGTCGAGGACCCGCGGATCACCCAAATCGGCGATACGTACTACATCACCTACAGTGCCTATCACGCAACGGTGAAAAACCGCGTGCGCGTCTCACTAGCAACAACCCGTGATTTCTGCCACTTTTTGCGCCACGGTCCGGTGCTCGAGCAAGATATGCGGAACGTGGTGGTTTTCCCTGAGCCCATCGGCGGCCGCTATGCGGGTCTGTTCCGACCCAATGACACCACAGGCGGCGACGTCGGGGGCATCTTCGCGCAGATCAAGCTCGGCTGGACGAGCTCGGTCGCATCCAATCGGTGGGAGCTTCAGCCGGAACCCATTATGATGACTGACGCGGGCCCGAGCGTCTTCTCGGATAAGATTGGCCCCGGCTCTCCTCCCTTCAGGACTGCCAAGGGCTGGCTCAGCGTGTTCCACGGGGTCCGCACCACCATGGCAGGTAACCCCTACGTGCTCGGCGTGGGGCTGCACGACTTAGCAGATCCGGCGCGGGTGAAGATGTCAAGCATCCCTATCCTGTTCCCGGCAAGGGCTGATTGCCGCGTCGAGGACGGCGCCTACATCCATGTGCCGCAGGTCGTGTTCACCTGCGGGGTCGTGCGCCGCGACGATGGCAGCATTCTCATCTACTACGGGGGTAATGACACTGTCATGAACGTGGGCGTGACCCACGAGGACGTGCTTATCGCGCTCTGCGAGAGTTACGGCCAGGACCCACTGACCGGGCGTCTCAAGTACGACATTAGCGGCCACCGAAGTTGAGGAGTTCAAAAGTAAGTTAATATCGGCGGTTTTGCAGTAGTTCCGCTACATTCTGACCTCCGAGAATTACGACATATTATGAGGGGCCTATAAATTCCACTATTTCGCGGACATGTCGGGTTGTATGACGCCAAACAGATTTCCTTCTGTGTCGGTACAGTACGCAATATAGCCAATGCCCGGAATAGCTTGTTTTGGCTGCGTAATGGTGCCTCCCACTTCCACAATCTTTTTAAGTGAATTATCCAAGGATTCGACGCCAATGGTGTCTGTCGTCACCTGCTCCGATATTATACGCGGCGTTATCGCACCATTAATTCCAAGCTCGTCGTCAGATCCCGTTGTGACCAACCAATAATCGAAGGGCCCTTCCCATTTAGTGATGGTCCAGCCAAACACTTTTTCATAAAACGCGATCGCCCGCTGTGGATCGTCAGCAGGAAGCTCAAAATGAACTAATTTAGGCATTAAAGTCCTCCTATAGGCTTCCCGCAAGTCTTTGTAACACTAATACTTAGACTCTTTGACCAGAAATCTATCACTTAATGCGCGACTCCCGCTTTAAGCACAGTCCACCTATCAGATAGTTACGTGCTCCAACTTTCCTCGTTCTCTTTTGAAATATGATCAGTGGTAACCCTGTAACATAAAAAATTGTGAAAAATACTCAAATAACTTTTAGATGATAATTCGGAAAAAAGTATGAGGGGTTAATATGACGAAAAAAGAATTATACTCAAGGAGACGAGAGATGTTCCGTTTACATATCGCTCAACTGGAAATGTCTGACATCCTCGACAAGCTTTCTAAGAAATATCGTGTGTCAAAAAGCGCCCTAAACAAAGACTGGCAGAAGCGCAGTTACTGGGTATATGACGTTTTTGACATCGAACCTGCGCGCCCTCTGTGAATCATAAGTTTTTATTGCTGCTTCAAGCCGTCGAGTGAGCCCTATGACGCTTGCAGCAGCAACAGTAGCTTTTGAAAAGTCCGTTTAACTTAATGTCTATCTCGTTCACCTGTTATTTCATTACACACAGGACGTAATAAACCAAAGCGGTCATTTATGTTCAAAAAAAGCACAAACTTAATCAGCTCGACTACGCTAGTGTAAAATATGGTAGACTTAGTCAGTATAGTGGCCGCAGCCGTAATCATCATACTGATCTTAATTATTGTAGGTTCGATCATACGGTGGGGCATTAGGCTTATTTGGTATCTACTCGCCAACGCGATTTTAGGCATCATCATACTTGCCGGAGCTAATCTTATCGGTATCGGAGTGCCGATCGATTGGATGACGGTGTTGATCAGCGCCATAGCAGGGATCCCAGGAGCTTTGGTGGTCATCTTTCTCTACTTAATCGGCATTCCCCTGTAAAGCATGGCCTAAGGTTAAGTTATGTGGTTAAAAACGAAAGTTGGAAAATGCGTTTCTATAAAGAGCACACAAGAAAATATGGATTGGGAAGGCATCCTCGTCGACGTTGACGCGACAGGGTTAACCATCAATGATGCTAAAATGGGGTTAACTTTCATACCCTTTAGCAATGTTTTTTCCGTACGTGTGTTAGAGCTTTAAAGAGTACAAGATCAAGAATTAGTTGGATTCGTTGACATATATAAAAAAGAGAGTTGCCGCGCGCATCGGCTTTTTTTTAAAATCTAGCCTTAGGGAATCAATTGACTGGAAATATTTGGTGAAACGTTAACTAAGATGGTTATGTTAAAGAAAAGGAGGAGTTATATGAGCTTTAACATAAGCCGATGCTTGACGCCTCTCTTCTTTGTTTTTCTTATTATCCTTGTTGTAGTGAGTACAGGAGTTAACGCACAAACAAACACCGTCTACTCAACGGCCAGTATTGATTTTGGCACGGTCGGACGCGGAGGGAGTTCAGAAAAAGACGTGATACTCACCAATAGCGGCAACAATTCATCACTCACTTATTCTATCAACTTCACCTATGTAATGAATACAAGCGGGCAGCTAACGGCGACGCCTTCAAGCGGGTCAATAGCTCCAAAATCAAACGCAACCGTAACCGTGAGGCTTGACGTTCCGAGCGACGCCAAAGAGGGAAGCTTCCGCCCAAACATGGTCGTTAATACGTCAACGGCTCGGGACTTGCAAAGCGGTTCGACGGGCTCCTCATCATTAGTGACTCAAGTGACTTATACCGTCCAAGGTAACGTGCCCGCACAAACAGCGCTAACAGACGTTAACGTGCCTTTAGTTATCGGCGTTCTTTGCGTCTTTGCACTCATCGCTATAGCAGCTGTTTACATCATCTTAAAAAAGAAATAGGCCCCCCATCTAAATAAAGATGCGAAGCTATATGCTGCAAAAGTCTAGTGTTGTATATTTAGCTATAGGCGAAACGTATGATAAAAGCTACGGTGATTATAGCAGTTATTCTAGTCGTGTCGCTGTCTGCAGCCGGTTGTACGGGCCTGCCTAGTACGTCGTCACCAACAACAACGTCCACGACAACGTCCACGACAACGTCCACGACAACAAAAACGTCAGCCGATTACAGCAGCGCCCTTACTGAGTTGTACAAATCCTACAATTTAACCATGGTACAGCCTTTCAAAAAGTCAACCAATGCGCGAGGGAACGACGTTTACACGGGAGTTGGGAGAAACGCGACTGTTCCTGGCAGTTCAAACGTGACTATAATTATCGAGAAAACGAAATCGAAAGCCGAAGCGAAAAATGTGTATAATGCAACTGTAGCCGCTAAACTGAAGGAAGGGTACAAAGCCAACAGTACACATGCGGCTGCGTATAAAGCTACGTCAGCTTACGAAGAGGTGTGGGTGGGCAACTACAGTGCTAAGTGGTTCATGTGCAATTACGGTCAAAAATCCGATCCAGCTTTAATCCTCCACAGCTGGACGTTCTCTCAAGAATCTTACGGTTCTTCTTAGGCTGTCATTCATTAGCAGCAGTCAACAACATATTATCGAGCATATACACGACTGCTTTTTTCTGTAGGGGAAGGGGTATTCGAGAGAACAGACCTAGAAGGTCAGATGGACCGATGGCAAACCATGCTTCCTGAAAAGATTTATGGTAATTACATGCATGTTGGGGGGGATGCAGACCTCTCAGCACATAAGAATATGGATTGGTTGCATTAGTGCTGTATAGACTTGTTGAGGTAAAGTGAAGAAGGGGAGGTTGGGAGCGCTTCGTGACGCCTTTAAATTTATTATAGAAACTGGTGAGTGAATAGTGCTGCCGGACGCGCTTAAGGACTGACTGCATACTTGATCCTCGTAAACAGATGACTGACTATAGTAAATTTGTGGGGGGCGTTTCTGATATCGTCCCGCCTCCATGTGATAAATGCGTCTTCATATATCACCGTTGTACTCGTGAACGCGATGCATACCGTACGGAGTCCGACTGCCCTACGTGCGCGTGGTATACGACCGGCGTTCCTGCGGATATACTAAAATGCAAAAAGGAGTGTTCGCACTACGTTGAAAAACGCTGATTAATAGTGGCAGAGGCCTGAAGATTCAAAACACTACTTTTTTCTCAGCTGCACAGTTCATTAAGCAATTCTTTTTAAAAAAGGTGCAAAAGATAAGCCTCGTTAATCATTGCTCAAACAACATTTAATTAAAAGAAGAACATTTTTTTTAAATTAAGGCTAGGCGGTACCTTCGTGCGGGTACGGTCTCGAAGTTCTGAAATTCCATCCGTTATTTAAGTTAGTGCCGCAGTCTTAACAAGTGTCAGACGACGGTTATATCAGGCGGAGGTTATAACCCGACGATTTTTCAATTGTCAAATTTGCCTAGTAGTTCGGCTAGCATCCGACGCGGGCACACTTTTAGTTCTTCTAATGACGTTCTTCTCGGCATCCATGCTTGATTGAACGCAACATTTCGTATGTTAAGGGAACAATACAATTTAAAAAGTGTACTATGGAAGATATATCGAGATGGCTTTTTCTAGGTCCATTCACGTGCAACGATCGCAATGATCTTTCCATTTTTTTAGAAAGCATCTGAAGCGCTTCTTCGGCAGCCTTCCTTACATTCTCGTAATTATCTACCAAAACACGTTGAAGCTGTTCGCGTCCGTTAAACCTCTTGGGATATCTCCATTTCATCTTGAAAATAGTATAATTCATTTTAAGGTCTTTAAACTAAAAAATAAGCTAATAAAATAATTATCTATCATTTTTATAAAAATAATTGACTGAAACTTTTAAATAGCTGTTCGTCGTGGTGTTTAGGTACTCAACTACTGAACTACCAGACCGAGGTGTTTAGTTGAAAAATGCGAAAAGAAAAGCCCTTAGAGTAATTCTTTTATTAATGGCCTCGTCGCTTGTTATCGGGTCGGTAATCACACCGGCTGTAGCACAACCGACCCCCACCATATATTACGTCCCACAAGCGGGATCAACGTGGGTCAATCAAGGGACGGCAGGAGCCAGCTATAACGCGTACGTCAGCACCCCTAGCTTATTTCGAACCCAATCAAATGGGTACCCCTACTGGGGTGACGCAGGGCAAAATGATTTTATCTACATCCCTGCCGGCAGTGCAACAAACAACCTAAACACAGCGTCGTGGGAGATAGGTTTCCATTACAGCGGCTTGACAGGCCAGCGCTTCCAAAAAATTTGGGACAAAGCGTATGGCGCTTTTATGATTGAAATTGACACCTACAAAGGCGCTAACGAAGGGTACCTTACTATCTACCGTGCGACGACCGGCGGCAGCGGTGCGCGGTGGTATATACCAATGGATACCGTTTTGCGCACAGGCCATAATTATTACCTTCAAATTTCCTGGAACTCGAATGCAGGCTCGGGAAATGAGCAATATCCAACGATCTGGATTGGTGAGGACGGAAACGCGCCAGTAAAACAAACACGCTGGGACGAGACCGGCGGTGCTCTTTTGGGTACCGGATCATGGTACAACGACGCAGGCGGTTCTGCAAACCTTGCAAATACGGCTTCAGGCGGAAGCGGCATCACGTCAGTCAAGACCGCGTCGCTCAACGGCGGCATCTTCGTATACCGGCAATACAATTCGATCGTTGATTTTAGCAGCGGTGGAAGCTGGAACACCGACAAGCTGGCTTGGACAGCCGCATCGACGACCATCAAGCCGACTGCAACATCGGCACCTACAGTGAAGCCAACTGTCACACCGACGGCGAAGGTAACTGCAACACCGACGGCGAAGGTAACTGCGGCGCCTACAGTGAAAGCAACAGCAACGCCGACGGCGAAGGTAACTGCAACACCGACGGCGAAGGTAACTGCAACACCGACGGCGAAGGTAACTGCAACACCGACGGCGAAGGTAACTGCGGCGCCTACAGTAAAAGCAACAGCAACGCCGACAGTTAAGGTAACAGCGACACCAACGGTTCAGGCAGCGGTTCTATCAGGTTCCTCAAACTCCAGCTCAAGCGTAACTACTGCTGGAAATGAGTCGGTGCCAGGAATTTCGGTTCCATCAGCTCAAACGAGCGGCGTTGCGAGCTTACCCGCCCAGCCCGTTTTAGAGTTTTCGGTCCTCGGACTCGGGATACCGGCACTTTTAGCTGGGTTAGTGTATCTGTTGATGAGACGGTGAGAGGCCCCTAGAAGGGCCCCTTCTTTTTTATTTGCTTTACAATATGCAACCTTGGATTTGTCGTGCCGGATCGAATCATTCATGATACCGTCGCAAAGCAGACGGTTCACCGTAGAGAACTCTTGATCGTCCATGCGCCTGCTAATAGTACATAATGAAAACGCCTAGTTCATGGTCTTTTTTCCGGGCTCTAATGAATCTTTCACGACGCTTGCGCTCTTCTGGATCTACGGCTTTCGTTGTCGGATTTGCCTCAACAAACTCTTTCGAGCTTCTTGAAGCCATCCTACCCCTCGCGATCCTTTAAGAAGAACCATACTTGGTGATTCCGCGTCTTTTCCTGCCCGACAAAGCCCATCACCATTAGTTTCAGTAAACGTACTCGAATTGAAGGGATGCTAATTCCCACAAATTCGGCGAGTTCTCTGGCTCTAACTTTCTGACGCTAGTCCATATACTGGGTGATTTCACATTCGATCTCGTTGAGATGTTTTTTTTTTGGTTGACTCTGTATCATACATAAGTATAAATCATTTAAAAATAATAAAAATTTTAGTTAATTAAAATTAATTTTTTTATTAAATATAAATACATTTAAATTAAGAATGTCAGAGACAAATGTTGCAACCACCATAGACTCCGCAGAGTTCACCAATCGCCTCGAAAAGCTTGATGTTAAGATAGATGTCACCACGCTCCGGAACTGGTCAAAAAAAGGACTCATTCCGTCCTATGAGACCTTTTATGAACATCGGGTTAAGAAACGAGGACGACCGCCCGACCCAGTAAAGGCTGAAAAGCAAGGGATAGTAGTCGAGGACAGAACAATAAAAAGGGGACGGCCGGGAATCCGCTCGTCGTGGCCGATAGATGCGTTGGAACAAGCAGCTGCACTATCTGAAGTGTTAAAAAAGAGCGGCGCCAAGAACGCTTCAACAGACAAGATTAAAGCAATAAAACGTGCGGCTGCGCTTGTTTATGAACGTCGATACGTAATTTACTCACTCCCGCAAGTAGTGGGATCACCGTTAAGAGATCGGCAGATATCGCATAAGGACATACAACTGCACTTCGTCCCTCCGAACTTTAAAGGACTTGAGCTCTTTCCGGGCGCAGATAATGCTGAGAAAGCGGACGTGCTCAACGCTCTCGTTGTTACGTGGATAACGACTATAGCAAAAGTGCAGTTCTCCACAGGCCTTGAAGCGAAACTACACGACGTCATGTCAGAAGAAGAGATCTCACTGAGATTGTGGCCCGTAAGCAAACCGGCCCGAATCATTTTGCTCTCGTGGTGGGAACCAATCGTGGGATACCACAATGGAGAGGCTATAGAAGGTCGAAACATCAAGTTTCATCCAGACGGCTTCTTATGGCCTTGTGAGTCTGATCGCGATGAAGTTGTGCTGTGGGAAAATAACGTTGACACTCGGAAGCTTTTCAACATCAGCTATGACGATAGCAAAGCCCACACAGAAGAACTCTATCAAGAATGGGAAGCTCGATACTTCGGGCAAGTAGACCAATATGTGCGTGCTTTTCGACTTCTCAAAAAAGATATTTTGTTCACTTTTTCAGCTACGTGAATATGTATAACGAAGCGTATCTATTTCTCTGGCCGGCCCTATTTCTGCGGTGGCTTCTTAGGTGGGTTGTCGATTATTGCTATGCCAGCATCATCGGTAAAACGTTTTAAACTAGCTCGTTCTTCGTCAGTTGTGCAGCCAATTTTAAACTGAATTCTTCGTCGGTTAGTTTATCTGTTACTTTCGGCTTTGCCTTTAAAGCGGTATTTTATAAAATGCCCCCAGCTCTGCGCGCTTAAATTTTATATTTTTAGAGTGGAAAAATAAAAAGCAGACATAGGCGCCGTGGTAAAAAATAGAGTCGCGACGTACGGCATCATATGTGTGGTGCGTATGGCGTTACGTGCAGCATCATATGCGTGGTGTGTATGGCTTTTTAGTCTGCTCTCATTTTACAGCAGCGCCTTATCCCCTCCTTACCCGCGCCAAGTAAAGATGTGCCTGACGGTAGTTGCGCGCCAGAAAGGGCCTAGTCGGGAACCTGGGACAACTGTCAGGCACATCTTCTGTCCTTAGTTGCATGTAAATTGTATGCATTCCCTTTATCGATCCACAACGTTCGTAAAATATCGTCAATTATCGTCACCTGCTACGCCAAACTAAAATACGAGGCTCTCGAAGGGCAAACACGGCATGTAAAACTAGGGGGAAAGCGCTTGTAACCAAGGCACGAGGGAAATCGTCCTTGGATTTTATTTGTTGGTATCTTTCTAATCCTATTATTCATTTTAAGTTTCTTATTCCATTCTGCTGAACGGTTATGAGTCAGAGCCCAAGAAGTCATTTTTGGGATCGGATCAGAGGGCGTAGCATTGACGGAAAAAGAGAAAATTTTAAGCCTTAACACACTATTTTTACAAGTGAATGGTCTTTTTGTCGCTAGTGCGACGATGAGTCTTGGCTGAACCGTGGGAAGTACGAAGTGGACGCTTCCTAAATATTAATATTGGGAAATGACGCTGGACGTAGAGCCGTCCGTTGGTCTCCGTCCTTTTTGCTCTCCATACTGTCCAGCTTAGGCTTTATAAAAAAACAGGGAAGGAGGAAGATGGCTGAACCACGGGACACTATTAAAATTGTAAATGTAGTTGGATCCACCGGCATTGGGCAAGAAATGAATCTGAAGCAATTAACGCTTGCTTTAGAGGGCGCAGATTACGATCCAAAACGGTTTCCGGGCCTTGTCTACCGCACAAAGGACCCTAAGACCGCTGCATTACTCTTTCGATCGGGAAAAATTGTCTGCACGGGTGCAAAGAGCATAGATGCGCTTCATAAAGGCATTGAACACGTATTTCAAAGTCTACGAAATGTCGGAATCGACGTGAAGGGAACGCCGAAGATTATTGTGCAAAACATCGTCGCTTCCGCAGATCTTCACTCGAGTTTGAATCTAAATGCAGTCGCCATCGGTATTGGGCTTGAGCACATTGAGTACGAGCCGGAACAGTTCCCCGGTCTTGTCTACCGGTTGTCGGATCCTAAAGTGGTCGTTCTTTTGTTCGGTTCCGGTAAACTGGTTATCACGGGCGGTCGAACGCCCGAAGATGCGGCCATTGCAGTCGATCAAATCGTTAACACGCTTAAAAGCCTGAGTCTTATATAGGTTACTCGGTTTTGGCCGCTGCGCTCCTTGATCCTACTGCAGTATGTCGCCCTCCTGCTCACAGAACTTTTTTAGCTCCCGCAGGTGCTGTGCGGCGTCCGTGAGAACAGTCAATAATTGCCTCTTACAAAGAAGACCGCACCATCGCCATGTACGTGAATCCAGTCGAATTGTGCCGCAGTAAAGGTGCCTCCCCAGTGGACCCGTCCATCGTTGTCAACTGTTGAACGCGCAATATCTATATAATACGGGCTCGCCCCGCCATTTCGTGCAACTAGAGTCACCTGTTTGTCTACCAGTTGTTTGCCCACGTTCGCGTAGGCCACGAATTGATCGGTTTGCGCGTCAACAGTGAGTTCACCGTACTTGTAGTCCCCTATCTCTATGTCAAACCGCTGAATGGCTGAGTCGCCCGTTGACGCTTCTGTTACCCCTGTAGTGGCTGTCAGTATGCCTATAAGGACCAAACACAAGGCTGCTACAATCGATGTTTTTCGAATTGTCATTCGCCTCTTTTTCACATTTATTTAAGGGCGCTCTACCACGATAAAAGTTTGTAACGGTCCAGTCACAGCGCACATCGTTTCACAGCGCACGTCGTTTGCATGGTGGGATAATAATGGTTCTACGCTCACAATGGGACATAAACGCGGCAGTGCTTATGTGGCGCGGAATAGTTGAAAGTGCCGACGGAACCGCGCCCCAAATACCGCATAATTTCAGATTCTGGCCCCAACAATCCATCCGCTAGCACGTTTCTCTATTCGAGGAAACAGTCGCGTGGCGCGCTCTATTGGCCGAGTACCTTAATACATCTGGGTGTGACGGCATGAAACGTGTCGTGTAGAATAGGAATTGTTAAGCTACCCCCTACCCCTTTATGAAATAAAGAGATCCATCGAAGGGACAAAATGATTGAGGAAATGGTGGAACCTGGAGATGATTCCGCAAGTGCTGAAAACATCATAAATTGCGAATGTACCATATTTTTTTAACCGAATACCGAAGCCCCCTTGGAGTGGCGGCTTCAAAACCACGAGATTCACAGGTTTCTGCCGAGCAGAAAAGGGGTATAAGAGCGAGATTTGCTCAATGATGCGCAGGGGCGACACACTTGACTAAAGAAAGAAAATCGGGAGAATATATTGAAAAATCACTTAAAGAACTCAACAGCGGGAATATTTTACAGGTTGTTTCGCGAGAATTGATTATTAGGACGGTTTTTAGAGAACTTTTTGTTAAACTCTTAAATCTGTTGAAGCAGAAGGGGACACTAACACAGGCAGAAATTGAAGGCATAGTTTCGGAAGTTACCGATACTCGAGTTTATGAGGGGGATGGACTAGAGGCGCTGCGAAAGGCACGGCTGAAGATAATAGACGCGGAGATAGAGTGGCTAGAGGCGCAGCTAAAGGATGGTGAAAAGCAAGACGGCGGTGAAGCATAGCTATTGACGGTAACAGCTCAGAGTTACGGCAAAGTGCTTTGTAAAAACTTTAGCAAACCCATGCACTCAGTCATATACGACAGCGCAGTGCAGATCCTATTATTAGATTGCCGCTTCCGTTCAAAGAGGAGTTAATTATGCTAAAACGCAAAGACGCAACAAAGTTTACCGAAGCAGCCAACAAAGCCTTATGTAACGAGCTGAGTTGGGACGACACCCAGGATTTTAAACTTGCCCGCCGTGGCTTCATTGCCAGCTTGGACGACCCGGTTATTGCCGATGCCAACGGTCGGCCGGTCTGGGATTTGAACGCTCACCCTTTCCTTGGGGAGGAAGCCGCCCCACCCTCGGTTAACCCTAGCTTGTGGCGGCAATCCCGACTAAACGCGTTGTACCACGGCCTGTTTAAAGTCACTGAAGGGATCTACCAGATTCGCGGCTTTGATTTGTCCGTGATGAGTATCATTGAAACCGACGCAGGATATATAGTAGTTGATCCGCTCATTTCCGCTGAACCCGCCAAGGCTGGTATGGAGTTGGTTTACCGGCACGTTGGCCAAAAACCGGTTGTCGCCGTTATTTACACTCACAGCCACGTTGACCACTGGGGCGGCGTCAAGGGCGTTATCGCTGAAGCCGACGTCACGGCCGGCAAAATCAAAGTGATTGCCCCAGAGCATTTTCTGGAGTACGTCATCAGCGAAAACATCATCGCGGGCAACGTGATGAACCGTTGCGCCAGCTATATGTATGGCAACCTGTTGCCCAAAGACGTGAAAGGGCAAGTGGGCGCCGGGTTGGGACAAACGACATCAACCGGGTTGATCACACTTATTGAGCCAACCGACTACATCACCGAAACGGGCCAAAAGATGACGATTGACGGCCTGGAAATAGAGTTCCAATTGACCCCTAACACCGAAGCTCCGGCTGAGATGAACTTCCTCTTCCCCGAATACCGGGCCCTTTGCATGGCCGAAAACTGCACGCACACCATGCATAACCTCTACACCCTGCGAGGGGCGCAAGTGCGCGACTCCAAAGCCTGGGCATACTTCATTAACGAAGCTATTGATCGTTTCGCGGGCAGATATAACGTCATTTTTGCCAGCCATCACTGGCCCACGTGGGGGACGGACGCTGGTGTAGACTTTCTGAAAAAGCAGCGGGATATATACAAATATTTGCATGACGAGACCCTGCGGCTGGCCAATCAGGGTACACCATATTGGAAATCCCTGAAATAATCCAATTGCCCCCAGAGTTGTTCCGGGCTTGGTACAACCGGGGGTATTACGGTAGTATCAGTCATAACGTGAAAGCCATTTATCAGCGCTACCTTGGCTTTTTCGACGGAAATCCGGCCAACTTACACCCCCTGCCGTCACAAGAAGCCGCCAAAAAGTACGTTGACTTTATAGGTGGTGCTGAAACCCTGCTGGCTAAAGCCCGTCAATCTTTTGCTGCGGGCAACTATCGCTGGGTAGCTCAGGTGGTCAACCATCTTAGTGTTTACCGATCCCGATAACCAAGAAGCGCGCACTTTACAGGCTGATGCCATAGAACAGCTCGGTTATCAGGCGGAGTCTGGCCCGTGGCGCCTTCTATCTGAGTGGGGCAAAAGAGCTGCGCGAAGGTATCATGGATTTACCGGCCCCAAAATCTGCTACCAAAGACGTCATTAGTGCTACTCCATTGGATATGTTCTTTGACCTGCTAGCGGTACGACTAATCGGTCCTAAAGCCGAGGACAAAATCATGACCTTGAACATCAATCTTACGGACATCGAAGACCAATACGTGCTGACGGTTGAAAACGGGGTGCTGAATTACGCCGAAGGTAAGCAAGCGGATCAGCCCGACGCCACCTTGACTACGACTCGCGTTGCGTTGGACCAGGTTCTGCTGGGCGAAGCCAGTCTGGCCGACAAGCTGGCGACGGGTGAAGCGAACATTGTGGGTAGTCAGGAAAAACTGATCGACTTTTTGTCGTTGATGGACAACTTTGAATTCTGGTTTAATATCGTTACGCCATAGTTTTCCTTAAAAAACAAGCTTATAGATGGACTAGCGCTATGTCGCGCGCGGCTAATCAGAATGCTTAAGTGTCCAGCGCCGCCGCATCTACTATTATGCTAGCTGCTGAACATTTCCCAGACCTTTTTGCGAATGTTGCGCTGCCAAAAAAAGAGCTGCTGGAGATTTACCGCAGCAAGATCTCGCTTCATCACGCTAAGGAAGGATACGATTATCCAATCATGCGCTTACCGCGCACAGTCTCGAAACTTGCCGGCCTATCCACACGAATCTATCAGACTATATACAACGGATCATTGGCCTTTCTCACGGTGATATCGCCTACAGAGAATGCTTCAAAACACCCAAAGCCTCCGTCTTCACACGGCGGAGGTCGCAATACACCCGCTAATGATCTTAACAAGCTTTTTTCGAAGATGGCGGCGCGTCGATTTTTTTGAAATTTGCTTTAGTTTCTCACGGGGCGGAAGATCGAAGTAGCATTATGGGATCCACGACATCATAGCAACAGCGTGCAAAACATATCACCATCTTCCTTTGTATGACAACTTATCATATTCTGTGACCCCGTAGTAGAAGGCCGCTTCTGAACGTTACTGCAAAAGATCAACTATAATCGAATGCCCGACGCTAAGGGGCCTTGTAACTACCCGCTGCGCAAATGTGCCATAACACGCCGTTTAATCTGAATCGCTGTATAAGGTAAGTTAGGAACATTAGCATTCCCTGGCTTTATGACAGTGTGAATAAATTTGGGCCCTTTTGGGAGCTCCAATGCTGAGAGTAAGTCCACTGCAGTGTATACCTTGCTTGTGTGCTCGATCCCAAACCCTCGCGCCAAAAGCTCCAAGTCAAGGTGTTGACTGGCCGTTTGCTGATCTCCAGTAGAACCGTACGTGCCGTTATCAAGGGCTATTACTGTTATGTTGTCCCGTGCCTGTTGAGAGATGCTACATAAGGCATTTGGATTCATCAAGAGACTCCCATCTCCGTCGAGTACGACGATTTCACTTTTATTATATAGGGAAATACCAAGTCCAATCGACGAAGCTAAACCCATGCTTCCAAGCATGTAAAAGTTGCCATGTTGATCGCAAAGTGCATAAAGTTCTTTGCTCGGTATACCTATATTACAGACCACTGTCCGCCCTCGAAGATAAGGAACGGCTGCTTCGATCGCTTCATAGCGAGTCATTACAGGGCGCTTAATTTGGGATTCCAACGACAAAGCGGGACAGTTTACTCTTTCATATCGAGGTTCTCCCAAGACGTTTTGTGGAGCGCACTCCCACAACTGTGGCGATATAAGCACGACGACTGGCAAGCTTGTCTTGAACGACTCCTGAATAGCCTGATCCAAGAACTTTAGGTCCTCGAACGTGTGGACCTCATAGGTCGCTATGTGAAGCGCGTTTAGCACTGCTCTAAGATGTGTCCCCCAATAAACTTGTGCAGGTATGCTCTCTTGGTAGACTCCTCGCCAACTTGCAACAATGGGCAAAGGAATTTCATAAGTAAAATTAAGCGACGATAAGGCGTTCAGCAAGTTGCCGACACCAGTACTTTGGATCAGCATCAGAGGTTTTGCTCCGGCTAAAAACGCGCCGGCGCAGATTCCAACGCCATCTTCTTCCCTGGATAATGGAACCTCGAAAAAACGTTTCCCAAGAAGGGGGAGTAGATGCTTTAGCCTATCACATGGCAATGTGGCTACAAGATCAATGTCATTTTTTTCAAAGAGTTTGACCGTTTCGTTTTCTGGAGTCACTGGTACACCCCCTTATATAAGCACTTCTTGCAGCTCAGCAAGGTCCCCGTCCGGCCGTGTAACGTTAATTGCCGGCTTTATCTGATAGCATTTCTTGTCCTCTTTCACCTTTTGCACGCCACCCCCAGTAACGTTGAGAAGTACGACGTCTGAGCCATTAATACATCCGTCAGCGACAGCTTGTATCAACGATGCGGCGGCAACCGCTGCTGCTGGTACAATGTCTATACCTTCAAGATCTTCAAAAAGACGGGCAGCGCTCCGTGCTTCATTGTTTGACACTGTGTACATCTGACCTCCTGTCTCTGTTAAAGCGTCAAACACCCCACCTCTGATTGCGTATGCTGGATTACGATTCGACAAGACATCAGCGTACAATTTCTTGATTGACTTGGTAGCGTCTGGCATGTCAATAGAAGGTTCTATCGTCCGTCTATGAGCGTTCCAAGCACTGACCATCGGCACAAAAGGTAAGTTCTGGGATAAATGCAGTTTTGGTAGATGGCCTTCAACAAATCTGCCGTCGCGTTTTAGACGCAACGAAGCTTCCCAAGCTGCGATTCCACCCGTCCCGCTACCGATCGCTTGAAAATAGTGATCGGGAACTCTTCCGATGGTAATTGCAGCTTCCAACATCACCGTACCCATTCCGTCACGACGTGCGACATTCATTGCGCCCCCTTCTGCGACAAGCCCTGGTATTATCGTTAATCTATTGCCAAGAGAGATAGCATCAGAATAATCATTTCCTCTTCGGAGAAGTACGAGCTTGATGTTCGGTGAAGGTGGTTCTGGCAGCCATAACTTGTCTACGGCACTTTCTAATCCAACGAGGACTAACTTTAGCTCTGTTGAAGTCGTTGAAACCGTATGCGCAAAAGCACGTGCTGTGTTGCCAACTGAAGAGACAACCAAAGTTTTTACCTTGCTTTCGATAGCTCTTTGCACCGTCGGAGGGGATTCGAGCTCTTTGAAGCTACACGTCTCAAGGAACGCGTTTCTTTGAGGCCAGTACCCGTTGAAGCTAATGAATAGTTCTTTTAGTCCAAGCTCTCGCGCAAACGCCTCGCTTTTGTATGTAACAGACCGACCACGTGTCTGCAGCTTGTAAGTCGTTGGAAGCCACGCAGAAAACCGCCACATGCTCTCTTCAGCTGCTATTTCCAATCGAGTGTCTTGGTAAACGGAGCGCGATAGGGCGTTACCACAACCGCAGCGTACCCCGTAACCCTTGCCGGATACGTCAGAATGACAGCCTAAGCAGATAATTTTATAATGTTTCGGCGCCGAGTTGTTGCTATCCACGCGTTTATAATGACCTCTATTTTTATTTAAATTTACCCAATTATTGTCAAATTGTCCAAAATATGGCTTTTAATTAGTATATATAGGCAAACTATTTCTATTTTTGCATAATTATATATAGAATTATTCACAAAAATTAGATTAAGCATGGAAACTGAAGAAAAAGAACCAGAAAAAGCAGTTTTAAGTTCTGAATCATCCACTTTTGAGTTTTTGTACAATAAGGATAATTTAATAAAGTGCCTTCAATGTGGGAGATGTACAGCAGGATGCCCTGCTGCCAAGGTATTCGACGACTACAGCCCTCGTGAAATTGTTCGACGTGCGCAAGAATGCTCTGCAGACGAGCTTGCGAAAGATCCACTCATCTGGCGTTGCGGTCAGTGTTATACCTGCAATTCTCGGTGTCCTCGAAACAACACTCCGGCGTCCATAATCCTTAATGCGAGAAACAAAGCGTTTAAAGAGGGGTACGCACCAGATGAGATCTACAAAAAAGCTTCTTTACTGTTTGAATCTTTAGAAAGTATCGGCGTGACCATTTCACCTGAATTGTTCAAGTACGACCTTGGCTTGTTGAGCAAACTGGTTGACTCTGATAAGATCACAACGCTGCGAGCTGAGCTTGGACTGCCTCCTCAAAACGCTCGAGACATACCAGTCCCAACTAAAGCGCTCAAAGAGATTAGGACCATTTTGAAATTAACCTGTAATAAAGGGGGGCGTTTCAACGACCACTAATCGGCGAGTCTTAACGCCTTCCAAGCTGCCTCAGCGCTTGTACCTGTTCAAGAGTTGTGTCGCGGGGACTTTCTTCCCGGGCATAGAACGATCGTTCAGGTTCATACTAAATTCTTTGAACATTGACTACTTCGATGACCCAAACCAATCGTCGTGCACCGGATTTGCAGGGCACTGCGGTATGGTTCCTCCTGAAGCCAATCTCAGCCTCAATGCCAGAAATCTTGCCCTTGCACACAATTCAGGGTACAACAATGTCGTCTGTACGTGCCCCACCTCATACGCGAATCTAAAGGAGTGTATTGGTGATCTTGAAGACGATAAAACGCGGGCCGCGATAAACGACGTTTTAAAAGCAGTGAACTACGAGTACACAGGAGGCGTAACGGTCTATCACGCCGCTGAGGTGCTTTACAGTCTGAAAGAAATTCTCGCAGAGCGCGCGAAATTCTCCCTTTCTCAGGTCCATATAGCAACACATCACGGGTGCCATTATACAAAAGTATTTTACGACGAGGTAACAGGGGGGTTGTGGGAATATCCTACTTTGCTGGATGAGATATGTGCGGCTTTCTCAGCGACGCTCGTAGATTATTCTGAAAGATCTTCTTGCTGTGGTCTTGGTTTTTCACACCTTATCGGCGTAGACGAGTATACAGAATCAACAAGCTTTAGAAAGCTAGAGAGCATATTAGCTGAAGAGCCCGATCTTATCGTGACAATGTGTGCTGGCTGCCAATTAATCCTCGATAGATTTCAGCGCCATTTCGAAGAACGATTCAATCATGTCGTACCTGTGTTAAACGTATCACAACTCGTAGCATTATTGCTCGGAGCCGACAAGTCAAGAGACGCGTGCCTCCAATTTGGGACGATAGACATAAAGCCACTTCTTGAAAAGATGGGGGCCATTTGACGTGTCGCGATTTGGCGTCTTCTTATGTCAATGCGACGGAAACATTTCCAACACAGTCGATATTGATCGACTAGTTAAAGATTTCAAGCGCACCTACGTAGTAGACTCAGACCAGCATCTCTGTTCGCTTCAAGGCCAGCAGAAGATCAAAAAATCCATTCGCAAAAACAATCTCGATGGGGTTGTGATCGCTGCATGTTCACCTAACAACCACGGTAAGACCTTCAGGGGCTGTATACGCGAAGCAGGACTTAATCCATATCTTATTGAAATTACAAATATTAGAGAACAATGTTCGTGGGTCACCGATGACAGAAAGAGCGCCACCAAGAAAGCGCGCGATCTCGTCAATGCCTCTCTACAACGGCTCGAGCACGCGGAATCCCTTGCTGAGTTTCGTGTTGACGTTACAAACGCCACCCTCATTGTAGGTGGTGGCATAGCAGGAATCACCGCAGCGCTCGCCTTAGCAGAAAATGGCGTAAAAACGTTTCTGGTTGAAAAGGAGCCCTCTATTGGGGGTAACACAGTTAGAATAGGAAAAGTATTTTCACCACATAAGATGGTCGAAGAGTGCGTGATGTGCTCACTGAGTCCATTAATGAATGATGTTTACGAAAATCAAAATATCGAACTCCTGACTGACGCTGAAATTGCACACATTCGCGGAACTGCTGGTCACTTTAAAGTCGATATTAAAATCAAACCACAAAGCGTGAACGATCGATGTACAAGCTGTGGAGAGTGTGCGATTGTTTGTCCAATTGAAGTACCTAACTGGTGGAACGCCGATACACAAAAAAGAAAAGCTATCTACAAGCCTTTCCCACAGGCCGTCCCTGATAGGTACACGATAGATGGTGAGCATTGTGTGAAATGCGGCAAGTGTAAAAAGGTATGCAAATCTGACGCAATCGATCTCGAAGTCGAGCCTTCTCTTAGAAAAATAGAAGTCGGAGCAATTGTCGTAGCAACGGGTCATGATGAGTTCGACCCAAGTTTGCGGCCTGAATACGGTTATGGTCGTTTTAAAGACGTTGTTACTCAGTTAGAGCTCGCTCGGATAATTGGCGTAAATGGGCCCACAAACGGAGAACTCTTAAGACCTTCAGATAGCGAACCGCCAAAACGAATAGTGATGATACAATGCGTCGGATCGAGGGACGAAAAGCCGCACGGATTGCCGTATTGCTCGTCCGTTTGTTGCATGGTCGCTCTGAAACACGCCAACTACATTACTGACTACTATCCAGGAACTGAGATAACAGTGCTCTACACGGACATTCGAGCTCCAGGAATTTATGAAAACTACTACAGGCACGTGCAAGAGAAAGGTGTCAAATTTATCCGAGGACGAGCGGGTGACGTGAAGCATAGAGGGGGCAAATTGTACGTAAGCGCTGAAGATACGTTACGTGGACAATGTCTCGAAATTGAAGCGGACCTAGTGGTTCTTTCGACAGGCATTAAGCCCTCTAAAGGAACGGTTCAAGTTGGAGAGACGCTCGGCATTGAGCTAGGTGATGACTTATTCATAAAGGAAAAGCACCCAAAACTTGAAGGCGCTAGCACAAATACTAAAGGGATCTATGTATGCGGCACCGCCCAAGGTCCCAAAGACATCACCTATAGCGTTTTACAAGCAAAAGCAGCTGCTCTCGAAGCGCTATCGCTTGTTGATCGGGACTTCGTATCTATAGAACCGCTTTCGGCCTTCGTTAAGGACAGCTGCAACGGTTGCGGTATGTGCGTACGGCAGTGCAAGAACAATGCCATAAAGATGGTTGATCGCAGAGCAACGGTCGATCCGATACTCTGCACCGGAGGCGGCGCGTGTGTGCACGTTTGCCCTACTGCAGCCCTTGACTTGCACGGGTGTACCGAAGCCCAACTTGAAGCTTCCATACGCGGGGTTCTTTCAGGTAAGAGCGAAAAAGAGATAAGGAACATAGCGTTCCTAGATACAAAAATTGGCTACGCAGCAGCTGACAATATTGGTGCAGCACGTCTCCGCTACCCCCCTTCTATTCGGATCATAAGTGCACCGTCAGTGTTGCGACTCGGCCCCCAACACATAGAGCTGGCGTTCCAGTTAGGTGCTGATGGCGTTTTTATCGGACAAGGTTTCGAGGCTGAGAGTTGCGGTGAAAACTTCGAAAGTGTTGAAACGCGGCTTAACGATTTGAGCAAAAAAGTTGTTGAGCGTGGGATTGATCCCGCGCGACTAAAGATTTACCGCGTTTATATCCCGCACTTCGTAGGCTTGCATAAGCGTCTTATGCAGTTTGATGGCAAGATCAAACACACAAGAGAGATACAAGAAGAACTCGCAACGGTTTAAGCTGGTTCTGTAGAGTTTTATGTCAAAGTCAAATGTGCCTTTAAGAAGCATAGAAGAGATTAACTCCAAGATAACGGCCGGAGAAGTCACCGTTTGTACTGCCTTTGAGTTCTGCAATATGGTGCGGGCTCACGATGACATCAAAGAAGTAGACGTAGTTACAAGTGGCACGAAGGGCATCATGAGTGGAACCTATGCCACGTTATCCTTTCAAGCCACGGCTCCAAACGTCTTCGAGACGGCCCAAAAGGCGTGGCTAAATGATGTCCCCGCTTTCGTTGGTCCGTGTCCTAACGAAAGGCTTGGATTGCTTGATTTGATTGTCTACGGGACTGCGGTCAGCCGGAGCGACACAAAATATGGGGGGGGCCATCTTTTTCGCGATATTGTAAAGGGGAGCGATATCGACTTTGAAGTGCTAACAACGATGGGACAGCTCATAAAGGGACGAACTAACCTTCAGGACATGCAATTTGCGAGGCTCTCCGCGACTCGAAACGTTTTTAAAAACTATAATGCATTTGTTAATCCTAACGACAGTTGCGTCAAGTCCATCTTTTCTGTTACATGTCTCGAAGGGCCATACAAAGAAGCAAGCTTCTGTGGATGTGGAGAACTCAATCCTTTGGAGAAAGACCCTCAGCTCGAAACTATAGGAGTTGGCACGAAAGCATTGTTCAACGGTGCCGTAGGCTTCGTGACAGGAACGGGAACACGTAGCTCTCCTCAAAAGCCGAACCTTTCTGGATATGCACCACTGATGGGCATGAACCCAAAATATGTCGGTGGCTTTAATACGTCCGCGGGTCCCGACGTGTTCTGTTCGTGGGCAATCCCTATTCCGATTCTCAATACTTCTATACAAGAGAACACCAGCCGGACAGATGATCAGATCCCCTTACCGATCGTTGATGTGAATGGGCGCAGGCCGCTTGGTTATGCACGATACAGCGACGTCTGGCAGAGAGAATATGGACGGATCAGTTACTCAAAGAAAGAGTGCGCGAGTTGTAAAGAATGTCAAGTCGCAAAGAATTGTCCAACCACGGCATTCAAACCGAATAAAGGAATTGATCGCAAAGAATGCATGCGGTGCGGTGCTTGCTTATCCTCTTGTCCTTATGGGGCCCTCAAAGGTAACCTGGGTGCTATCGAGCTAAATGGGCAACAAATTCCGGTAACGCTGAGACAATCAGATCGATACAATGCTGACAAACTGACGCGAGAGCTCAAAAAGAAGATTGAGCAGGGAGAATTTTTGCTGAGTACACCAGTGCAAAATATCAAGCTATAGTTAATTAACGTAGTATCGTTTTTTTTGTACCTCGAATGCACATTAACGCAAAGCCCTATATCTACAGACTCTGTCAAGCTTTGTGCTTGGTGAAACACAGAGTCCTTGCAGGAACGGGAAGCTAAGCGATAATGCATCGCGGTGAATAGAAGTAATATAGGGTTACCGCATACTCAATATAGAGGGGCCATAGGGTAGCCTGGTTATCCTTGGGGACTGGGGGTCCTCAGACCCGAGTTCAAATCTCGGTGGCCCCACTATTTAAAAGCCAAGATGCTAGAGAAGCGACACCCCCACAAAAGCTATTAAAGAACGCGCGCAATACATATAAGTATAGCATAATTTAGAGAATGCTAGTAACTTTTTATGTGCATTCAAAGGTGCTCTCGATTCAGATTGAGCATTCTAGACGCAACATATTTTGCTGAGCCATTGAATTATAGACCTTTTATTTAGGAGCAAAAAAGTGCCCGTTGGAATTACGACTTACGGTGTGTACATACCCCAATACAGGATCAGAGTAGAAGAGATTGCACGAGTGTGGGGAGATGACCCTAAAGACATAAAAAAAGGGTTGCGTGTATTAGAAAAATCAGTCCCAGACCGAGATGAAGATACTGCTACTATTGCAGTCGAAGCTGCTCGCTCAGCCCTTCGCCGATCTTGTTTAGATGGAGCTGATATAGGAGCAATTTATGTCGGTAGCGAATCTCACCCTTATGCGGTGAAACCGACGGCGACAATTGTTGCTGAAGCGATTCGAGCGACACCAGAACTTATGGCTGCCGACTTTGAATTTGCGTGCAAAGCGGGAACCGCTGCTTTGCAGACGTGCCTAGGGCTGGTCGCTGCTGATTACATTAAATATGGCATGGCGATAGGAGCGGACACCGCTCAAGGTGCGCCCGCAGATGCCCTTGAATATACTGCAGCCGCCGGCGGTGCAGCTTACGTAATAGGAAAGAACAATATCATTGCCGAAATCGAAGACACCTATTCGTTCACAACTGACACATCTGACTTTTGGAGGCGTGAAGGCCAGCAATATCCAAAGCACGGCGGAAGATTTACAGGGGAACCGGGCTATTTCAAGCATGTTTTGGCAGGAGCGCGCGGATTGCTGGAAAAGACACAATGCACACCAGATGACTTCGACTATGTGGTCTTTCATCAGCCAAATGGCAAGTTCCCACGCACGGTTGCCTCGA